>Ga0247836_1000890_pt1 | contig 51893 bp, 48 predicted proteins | sample LaCruzMarch2015__4_FD_187116 | JGI IMG/M metagenome (GOLD analysis project Ga0247836, IMG submission 187116) | Freshwater microbial communities from meromictic Lake La Cruz, Castile-La Mancha, Spain - LaCruzMarch2015_14m | ecosystem: Environmental > Aquatic > Freshwater > Lake | place: Spain... | reverse complement strand
CACGTGTTCCTCACCCGTTCGCCGCTAATTCACACCCGAAGGTGTTTCATCGCTCGACTTGCATGTGTTAAGCACGCCGCCAGCGTTCGTCCTGAGCCAGGATCAAACTCTCCATAGAAAGTTTTTTTCATGGCTTACGAGACAAACAAACTGTCGTTTATTTTGTCTTTACCAAAGGAATTCAACGAGTATTCCAAACGCTATAAATAGTGTTTGGTACATACTTCATTGAAGTATTTATTTAGAGAATGACTACTAGAGCCATTCTCTGGCATTGACTTATGGCACGCTGTTGAGTTCTCAAGGTACGGATGCGCACTGCTTCGAGGGATTTCTCCCACTTTTCAGGGCAGACCGCCAAATCTAGTCCATGGCTTCGCGCACGTCAAAACGGGCAAAATGACCTAAATCGGGGGTAAATGCTGTACGACCTCGTTTGAGTCCGTTCCACAGCAAGGAGGGAAACTATAGGGCGCCCTCCCCTAGGGGTCAAATCCGCCTATTGGGCCTACAAATCATCAAGTATGCGAGAGCAAAAATCCGAAAAAATCGTTGTTTTTGTGCGTAAAAAGTGAGCTTTTCAGCTATTTACAGAACTTCTTAGAGAAGCTCAACTGCTGCGAGGTCTCGCTTGCCTTTACGTAAAACTGCATATTTACCGCATAAAAAGTGAGATTTTTCGAGTCTGAAATCTTCTCCGGTGACTTTCTCATTATTGAGATATGCGCCACCTTCTTTCACAATCCGGCGAGCAGCGGACTTTGAGTCTACGACGCCAGTAGCCGCCAATAAATCAACCCATGTTGGAATCTCAGATCCACTTTCAATCTGCGTACGTGGAAGTTCTGCAAGTGCCGACCCCAGTGTTGCCTCATCGAGTGAAGATAGATCACCTTGGCCAAAGAGTGCGCGCGCTGCTTCCTCCACACGAACTGCTATCTCCGGACTGTGCACAAGAGAAGTTAACTCACGCGCAAGTTCACGGTGTGCTTCACGTGCACCTGGGTTTGCATTATGTGCACTTTCAAGTGCTTCAATCTCTACTCGCGATTTAAATGAAAATACTTTTAGAAAGTTGATGACATCTTTATCATCAGAATTGAGCCAATATTGGAAGAAGGCATATGGCGATGTCATCTCAGGATCAAGCCAGACACTTCCGCCGGCAGTCTTACCAAACTTAGTTCCATCAGCTTTCGTCAAAAGTGGAACAGTGAGCGCGTGCGCACTTACGCCTTCAACGCGGCGAATGAGGTCAAGACCAGCGGTGATATTCCCCCATTGGTCTGAACCACCAATTTGAAGTGTGCAGTTGTAGCGTCGGAAAAGTTCAAGATAATCCATTGACTGCAAAACCTGGTAAGAAAATTCTGTGTATGAAATGCCGTCTTTTTCTAGACGGGCAGAGACAGCATCCTTATTGAGCATCTGATTGACACTGAAATGTTTGCCAATGTCACGTAAAAATTCAATAGCCGACATTGGCGCAGTCCAGTCGAGGTTATTAACCATCACTGCTGGGTTTTTATCGGCTTCAAAGTCCATAAATTTAGAGAGTTGGCCCTTAATGCGATCGACCCATTGCCCAACAACTTCGGTTGTATTGAGAGAGCGCTCTTCGTTCTTTCCGCTGGGATCGCCCACTAATCCTGTTGCTCCCCCAACGAGCGGAAGCGGGTTATGGCCTGCCAATTGAAAGCGTCGAAGTACAAAGAGAACAACGAGATTTCCCACATGAATGCTGGGCGCGGTTGGATCGAAACCGACATAGAGCGTTATGGGTTTAGCCAGGGCCTTTCGGAGCTCTGCTTCATCAGTGGTCTGCGCAATGAGTCCACGCCATTTAAAGTCATCGATTAAATCAATTGTCATTAGTTTGCCGCGCCCATCATGCTTGAGAACTCTTTTCCGGCGGCATCAAATTTCCTCTTAGAATCCATTAACGAAGCTTCCGCCTCCTTCAACTGTTCTGTCAGAGCACTTGGCGCAGTACCACCACGTGTGGTTCGCGAGGTGAGTGCACCGTGAACAGTGAGAACATCACGAACATCAGGCTTTAACTGGGAATGAATTGAGGATAGTTCCTGATCTGTTAACTGATGTAATTGACGATCAGAGGATTCGCAGATGGCAACACACTTTCCGGCCGCTTCATGAGCTTGCGCGAATGGAACATGTGCTCGTACCAAATAATCTGCAATCTCAGTAGCAAGTGAGTATCCGAGGGGAGCCGCTAACGCCATCTTCTCGCGATCAAATTCGGTCGTAGCAATCATTCCTGTTACAGCCGGCAGAACTAGTAGGACTGTGTCAATCGAATCAAAGAGCGGCTCCTTATCTTCTTGCAGATCGCGGTTATACGCGAACGGTAAACCTTTGAGCATCGTAAGTACCCCGATTAGATTTCCAATAAGACGACCTGATTTACCTCTAGCAAGTTCAGCCATATCTGGATTCTTCTTCTGCGGCATGATCGAAGATCCCGTTGAGTAGGCATCTGCAACACGGGCCCAACCGAATTCAGTCGTTGACCAGATGCACCACTCTTCACCAATACGCGAAAGATGAACGCCGACCATGGAGAGAATGAAGAGCGCTTCGGCAACAAAATCACGATCGGAAACTGCATCAATAGAATTCTGCGCACTCATTGCAAATCCGAGATTCTGCGCAGTCTTTTCAGGTGCAAGTGGTAGCGATGAACCCGAGAGAGCGCCCGAACCCAATGGGCTTACTGATGTACGAGTAAGCCAATCTTGAATGCGAGAGAGGTCCCGCGAAAAGGCGTGTACATGTTTTGCTAATTCGTGACCAAAGAGAACTGGTTGCGCATGTTGTAGATGCGTAAATCCTGGTGCCGGAGCATCTGCATACTCAGCAGCCTTAGTAATCAGGGTGCCCTGAAGCTCGGTGATTGCCTGTGCGATGCAAATCATTTGATCTATCGCGTAAAGACGTAAATCGGTAGTAACCTGGTCATTGCGAGAGCGGCCCGCGCGCAGTGAACCACCTATCTCGCCAAGTTTTTCAGTGAGCCCGCGTTCGAGCGCGCTATGAACATCCTCGTCACTTGCTATGTAAGTGAACTTTCCAGAACCAACTTCAGAGATAAGTTCGTTAAGAGCTTTTCGAATTGAGGCTGCAACATCTTTCTTTAGCAGGCCACTGGATTCGAGAATAGAAAGGTGAGCAAGTGAAGAACGCAAGTCATACGGGGCTAAACGCCAATCGAATTGCACGCTTTGCGAGAGAGCAAAAACGGCATCGGTTGGAGACTGCGAAAATCTGCCACCCCACAACGCCATTACTTGCTCCCTCTACTTCTCTTGCCCTGACCGTAAGCGAGCAATTCTTTCGCGAGTTGAGCTCCGCCGCTGGCTTTTCTGGATACAACTAGGACCGTGTCGTCACCTGCAATAGTTCCAATAATTGAGGACAGGCCTGAATGGTCCAACGAACTTGCAAGGAGTTGCGCTCCCCCTGGTGGCGTATGAACAACAGCCAGGTTGCCGCTGGATTCAACCGACAAAATCAATTCAGCAGGTAATGGCATCGATCGCGAGATAGATGCCTCTGAAGATTGCGAAATCGAGTAGACCGAATCTCCAGCTGCAGAACGACCCCGGACCGCACCAATCTCCTCCAAATCACGGCTAGCGGTTGCCTGAGTTACCGGGAAACCAGACTTTTTCAATTCCCTTACAAGATCCGATTGCGAATGAATCAAACCTTCTTTTACCAAAGAGATCACCTTTGCTCTGCGAGCACTCACGCTAGACATTGCCAACCTCCTTGAGTGCAGCGGTGAAGATTGAAATAAACTTCTGCGCATCACGCATCGAGATGTTAAGCGCCGGTGCAATTCGAATCACGGTATCTCCCGGTGCATTGATGAGAAGTCCTAACGCCTGGCATTTCTTCACTAAATTCTTCGCAACTGGTTTATCAAGCTCGATGCCAATAAGTAACCCAGCGCCTCGTACTTCAATCACTCCCGGGATTAGCGAAATCTCGGTAAACAGAAATGAACTGAGTTCATTCACATTGCGCAGTATTTTCTCTTTCTCAATCGAAGTAAGAACCGCCAGCGCAGCCGCGGTTGCGATTGGATTTCCACCAAAAGTTGAGCCGTGATCTCCTGCCTGAAAGAGATGTGACGCCGGACCTAGTGCGATCATTGCCCCAAGCGGTAGCCCTCCCCCAAGTCCCTTTGCAAGGGTGATGACATCTGGCTTTACTCCGGAATATTCATAGCCAAACCAATCTCCAGTTCTGCCAATTCCAGTTTGAACGCAATCAAAGACTAAGAGCGCTCCCGATTCGTCACAGTACTTACGTAAATCTTGAAGGTACTCAGAAGGTGGGACTACCACTCCAGCCTCACCCATGATTGGTTCAACAATGACCATCGCGGTGCGTTTATTAATTTTTTTCTTCATTGCCCGCGAATCACCGAAGGGCACGTGTGCGACTCCACCAATCAGTGGTTGAAATGGGTCTCGCTTTGATGGCTGGCCAGTCAAGGACAAAGAACCCATAGTTCTTCCGTGAAAAGCTTCGCGGGTTGCGACGATGCGACTTCTTCCAGTCCGACGACTTAACTTCAACGCTGCTTCATTTGCTTCTGCCCCTGAGTTGCAGAAAAAAACGCGAGCTGATTTATCACCAGTCAGTTTCTGCAGCTTCTCCGCGAGTTCTAATACATTCGGATGAGCGTAGAAATTACTCACATGCCCTAGTACCGAAACCTGTTTTGTTACGGCTTTCACGATTGCAGGATGCGCGTGGCCCAGTACGTTTGTCGCGATACCAGCTAAGAAATCTAAATATACAGAGCCGTCAACATCCTTGACGTAAGAACCTTTTCCAGAAACTAGTTCAATCGTTGGAGCTCCATAGTTATCTTGAAGTGCGTTAGTCCAGCGTTTCATGCAACCACCAGCGTTCCACCAACACCTACGAGCGCATTCTTCAGGGCTTGTGGATCTGTTCCATCAATAATTCTCACTGCGTTTGCCCCCGCACTAATTGCATCGAGACACGATTGCACCTTCGGCGCCATGCCTTCAGTAAAAGTTGCCTTGATGGATTCCAATTCCGCAACTGAGATCTCTGAAATCAACGAGTCCTTATCTGGCCAATTCCGATAGATCCCCGGAACGTCTGTCATGATGATGAGCCACTGCGCCAAAAGCGCTCCTGCGATTGCAGCGGCGGCAAGATCTGCATTTACATTAAAACCATGCACTCCAAGCGCGTCGGTTGCGATTGGAGAAATGACAGGCAGGCGTCCACTAGCGATTAACTTATTGATTTCAATCGGATTAACCGCGACGACAGATCCAACTTGACCGAGATCCACGGGTGTTCCATCCACGAGTGTTGTGAGTTGTTCGGCAACGAGCGTTTGTGAATCTCTGCCTGATAGCGCAACCGCATTCACTTCCTTAGCTGCTAGCGACTTAGCCACTGCCGGCCCAATTTCCTGCGCGAGTACCCGCTCAACAACGGCAAAGACCTCTGGTGTAGTGACTCGAAAGCCTCCGACAAATTCGGTAGGCAGGCCGGCCTTTTCAAGGGCAGCTCCGATCTGTGGACCTCCACCGTGAACAACGACTAATTTAACGCCCTCAGAAATTGCATCTGCAATAGCTTGCGCAAACTCACCATGAGAATCTGTCATGGCATGGCCACCAAACTTCACGACAATCATGCGCCCACCCCGTCGAAATCAAGTCCGTCTGTCTCGGGAAAGCCACACATAATGTTTGCATTCTGAACCGCTTGCCCAGCAGCGCCTTTTCCTAAATTATCAATAGCCACAGAGACAATCAGACGTGAAGTGTGCTCATCGACTGCGACCTGCATCTGAACTCTATTTGAGCCGAGCACTGAGGATGTCTTTGGCAAAACACCTAGCGGAAGGACCGTGATGAAGGCTGAATCTTTAAAGTATTCAGAGTAGAACTGATGAGCGCTGTGCGTTGTGAGCGGTTGCAAAACTTTGGCAGTAATTGTCGCCAAAATTCCACGTGGCATCGGTGCCAAAATCGGAGTGAACGAGATTCTCACCGGTTGTCCAGTAACGGTCGATAAAGATTGCTCTATCTCAGGCGTATGCTGATGAACGCCTCCGAATTTATAGGAGGTTAAAGATCCCGAAACCTCACTTGCAAGCAGGCTTACTTTTGGACTTCTGCCCGCTCCAGTAGTTCCCGATGCTGCCACCACTACACAATCTGAGAGATCAGCTATCTTAGCCGCCGGTGCTGCACCGAGTGCGATCGCTGTTGCATAACATCCAGGGTTCGCCACCCGTTGCGATTGTGAAATTTCTTTCTTAAAATTCTTAATATCAGCTAGACCATAGCTCCAGGTACCTGCATGTATGCCTTCGTAGTACTTCTCCCACTTAGCTGACTCCGCCAGCCTAAAGTCCGCGCCTAGATCAACAATCTTCGCGCTCTTGGACAATTGCGCAACAACTTTGGCTGACTCTCCATGAGGTAACGCGAGAAATATCAGCTCACATTGAGCGAATGCTTCGGGAGTAAATGAAACGAAATTCTTATCTCCATAGCTACTCAGTTGCGGGTGAATCGAAGTAATCGACTCTCCCGCATTCGAGTGCGCCGAAACCACCGAGACTTTAAAGTGCGGATGACCAGCGAGAAGACGCAGGAGCTCTCCCCCAGCGTATCCGCTGCCGCCAATTACTCCAGTGTTCATAATTGAATCATAGCATATTTATGCATCATTTTGCATATTTATGCAGTACGAAGTACAGCTCCAGTGGCTTTCGCAGCAGACTTAACCGCTGCATCGCGTAGCTCGCTAACTTCAGCCCCGGTGAGCGTGCGATCTGCGGCTCGGAAGACTAAAGAGAAGGCCAATGAAATCTTCCCGTCACCTAATTTGTCATAGCGATCAAAGAGCGAAAGGGATTCCAAGAGCTCGCCCGCTCCCTCGCGTAGCGCCGCCTCTACCTGCGCGGCAGTCACCGATGAATCTACGATGAGTGCAACATCCTGAAGCGCCGCGGGCATTGTGCCCACAGTGGAGGGACGAACTAGAGGTGAATCCGGTAACGCGTTGAGAGCGACCGCAAAGGCGGATGAACGTTCAGGTAAGCCATACATTTCCACGATTCGCGGGTGAAGTTCACCGGCATGCGCCACGGGTTTTCCATCGATGATTAACTCGGCACAACGACCAGGATGCCACGGCGCTAGATCCGAGCGTTTAACAGTCCAAGATAGGTTGCAGAGCTGCAGAATGTCCTGGGCATAAGCAATCGCATCCTGCCAAGTGTAAGAACGAGACTTACCTTGCCAATCCTCATCTTCAACCTTGCCTACCAATAGACCGGCAACATGGAGCGCCTGCGGCGGCAGACTGGCGTAGATAGCTTGAATAACCTCTGCGTTGGGCTTCTTGCCCAGCTCTGGTGAGATCATCGGAACTAATTTCTGAGAGCTGCGGAAAATTGAACCCATCTCAAAGATTGCAAAATCCTTCGCGCCTCTACTGATATTGCGCTGCGCAACTTCAAGTAATCCTGGGACAAGATGAACTCGCAGCAGTGGAAATTCTTCCGACATCGGATTTGCAATTCGGTAAGTGGAAGCACGCTCGCCCGTGAATCCTAAGGAGTCAATCGTCTGTTGATTGGTAAATGGAAAGGTCTGCACCTCTGCTAAGCCACGACTTGCCAGCATGCTGGCAATCGCGCGACGACGTTTTTGTGCATGAGTCAGTGAAGCGTGCTTTGGTCGTGGCGGAAGAATTGAGGGAATCTTGTCATAGCCGATCATGCGCGCTACTTCTTCTGCGAAGTCTGCCTGAGTCAGCAAATCTGAACGCCAGGAAGGGGGTTGGACTTCGAAAGTCTTCTCATTAACCACGCATCCAATGGTCTTTAGAATTGCGACAATTTCAGCCGGTGCAATTTCAATTCCAATGATGCGAGATATGTAGGAAGGATCTACCTTCAAAGCAGGTGGAAAACGAGGCTCGCCATCGATAACAGTTGCCACATGAGTTGCTGAACTATTCTCAGTTAGGAGCTGAACAAATCGAGCCGACGCATACTGGGCAAGAGAGGGATCCACGCTTCGCTCTAACCGACGAGATGCCTCGGAAGAAAGTTTGTGGCGCCGGGAGTTCTTAGCGACACAGGTCGGATCAAACCGAACCGCCTCGAGTGCGATCTCCCTCGTAGTATCAGAAATTTCAGAGGAGGCTCCTCCCATAGTTCCAGCCAGAGCAAGGGGTTGTATCTCATCCCAGACCATCAAGTCATCGGGATCAAGTTGGCGAATCTGTCCATCGAGAGTGATGAACGGTTGTGCCTTGCCAGCTCGCTTGATTGTTAAGCCACCTTTAATCTTCGCCGCATCGAATGCATGAAGTGGTTGACCCAGCTCGAGCATCACATAGTTTGTCACATCAACAACTAGCGAAATCGAACGCATTCCCATCTTCTCAATCCGTCTACGCATCCAGATGGGCGTTGTTGCGTTTGCATCAAAATTTGAAAGGGTGCGGAGGTAGAAGACGGAAGCAGTTGCGTTATCTTCGATCTTCGCCTTCACACCAATTCCAGTGTCGACAAAGGTAAGTTCACGCAGAGCATCCACTGGATCAGTGAAGTTAAGACCGAGTGAACCCGCTACTTCACGTGCGACACCACGAATACTTAAGGCATAGCCACGATCCGGATTTACTGCGATATCAAAGATGACATCGTTAATCATCAGACCTTCAATAGCATCGGCGCCAATGGTTACCGAGTCCTGAGCAAACGTCATGATTCCGGAGTGATCATCACCTAGTCCAAGCTCACGCGCTGAACAAATCATTCCGTTTGAGACTTTTCCATAGGTTTCACGAGAGCCAATTGCGAAATCACCTGGTAGCACGGCTCCCGGTAACGCGGCGACAATTAGGTCACCTACGACAAAGTTTGTTGCCCCACAGATGACGTACCGAGTCTCTTTCTCACCGCAATCAAGACCTACATAACGAATCGGTTTTTTGAATTCCGTAATCTCTTCAATGCTCAATACCTTGGCGAAAACCAAGGGTCCGGTGAGGTCAGCACCTTGCTGGATGATCTCTTCGACTTCAAAGCCAACCCGAATCAGCGCATCTGAGATCTCATCAGCTGTAATAGAGTCGGGAATTTCCACAAACTCTTTGATCCACGATAACGGTGCGCGCATCTAAAGCCCCACCCCGAATTGACGCGTGAATCGAAGATCGCCTTCGACGATGTCATGCATATCTGTAATTCCATGTCGCACCATCAGCGTGCGCTCCAGACCCATTCCGAATGCAAAACCGGTGTAGCTGTCGGTGTCGATGCCACATGTTGCTAAGACTTTCGGGTTGACCATTCCACAGCCGCCCCATTCAATCCAACGATTGTTAAAGAAGATATCCACTTCCGCACTTGGCTCAGTAAATGGGAAGAATGAGGGACGCAGACGCGTTGTCACACCTGGGCCAAACATATGACGAGCAAAATTATCGAGGGTGCCCTTGAGGTGGGCCATCGTGATTCCCTTATCAACTACGAGACCTTCTACCTGGTGAAAGACCGGGCTATGTGTCGCATCGAGTTCATCTGCACGAAATGTTCGACCAGGACAGATGACATAAATTGGGGGTTGTTGAGTAAGCATCGTACGAATCTGGACTGGAGAAGTGTGAGTTCTTAACACAAGGCCAGATTCAATCGGTTCGATAAAGAAGGTATCTTGCATCGTCCGCGCTGGATGATCTGCAGGAATGTTGAGCGAATCAAAATTAAGCCAACCAGATTCAAGCTCCGGGCCTTCTTCCACGCTAAAGCCTTGTTCGATAAAGAAATCAGAAATCTCGTTTTTAATAATCGAGATTGGATGCAGCCCGCCACGATGAGCTCGTCGAACCGGCAAGGTGATATCAACTATCTCTTCTAGCAAGACCTTGGAATCTCGTTCGGCCTCTAATTTTGCAGTCTGCGCCGCTAGCGCATCTGCAATCACGGCCTTTGCTTCACCGATTAACTTTCCGACGCTCGCCTTTTGATCTGGCGGTAGCGTGCCGAGAGCTCGACTAGCGAGGGCTATTGGAGATTTATCTCCGGCATGGGCAAGGCGGGCTACCTTTAATTGATCAAGGTCCTTGCTTGCAAGAAAAGCTGCCCGGGCATCGCTTATCCATGATGCTACATCTGCCGGACTCATGGGCGGAATTCTATCCCGCGACCTTCGAAGAAAGCGTGAACATAACGATTGAAGCCGCTGCCGATAAATTGAGACTTTCCGCATTTCCAGCCATCGGAATAGTTACTTCGGTTACTTCGGTACCAAGGGCGGTAGCCGATAAACCTCGAGCTTCATTTCCAAATACCGCAATGCAATCCCCTGGAATTTTGAGATCGAGAATCGATGTTGATGCATGAGAAGAGAGAAGTATCTTTTGGACTCCTGGGAAGATCGAATCTAGTGCGTGAAATTGGACGCCCTCGTAGACCGGAATACTCCAAAGTGAACCCGCAGTTGAGCGAACTACTTTCGGCGAGAACATATCTACTGAATTTGGAGAGGTAATCACTGCAGTAATGCCCATCGCATCTGCGGTGCGAAGAATTGTGCCCGCATTGCCTGGGTCTTGAATTTCATGGAGGTAAATAAGGGTGGAACGGCCCGTCAATGTGAGTTCGGAAATATCGTTATCTGGCATGTAACAGAGAGAGATAAGACCCTGCGGTGAGACGGTGTCCGACATTGCCTTGAGCACTGGCTCGGAAACTTCAATGATTTCGGCAGCCGCCAGGTCGAGTTCGGCAATCTTTGATAGCCCCTGCTCGGTAGCGTAGATAATTTTTAGCTCCGGGCCGTTATCTGAGATGAGGGCCTCGCGCGTGCATTGCACACCTTCTGCCACAAAGAGACCTTGTTCGCGTCGCTCTTTCGCCCCTTTAGAACCGATAAGAGCCTTCACTCGCGCGATATGCGGCGAATGAAGGCTCTCAATCATTGGTTGTGTAACTGTTTTTTCTAAATGAACTTACGCAGCTGGAAGATTCTTGCGAGCTACATCGACAAGAACTTTAAATGCTGCTGGGTCGTTCGTTGCGATATCTGAAAGAACGCGACGATCTACCTCGAGTCCAGAAGCCTTGAGGCCTTGGATAAAGCGGTTATATGTCATTCCGTTTTCGCGGGCAGCAGCGTTAATGCGCTGAATCCAAAGCTGACGGAAATCACCCTTCTTATCTTTACGATCATTGAAGGCATAAACCATTGAGTGCGTAACTTGCTCTTTCGCCTTTGTGAAAAGACGTGAACGTTGTCCGCGATATCCGCTGGCACGTTCGAGCGTTGTGCGACGCTTCTTAGCTGCATGTACTCCGCGCTTGACTCTCATTTAGTGGCGCTCCCTTACTTCAAACCAAGCATGCGCTTGGCTGTCATGGTGACGGCTGATTTAGCTGATGACTCTTGACTCAAACGACGAGTAACGCGTGATGACTTGTGCTCCAAAAGGTGGCGCTTGCCTGCACGCTCGTGCATGATCTTTCCGGTACCTGTGACGCGGAAGGTCTTCTTCGCACCACTGTGAGTTTTCATCTTTGGCATTTCTTATCTCCTGTTACGTCGTCGTGAGTAAAACTACTGTGCAGCTTCTTCGGCTGCCTTTTCCTTCGCAGCTTTCGCCGCCTTCTGCTCTGCTACCACTTCGGTCTTCTTCTTCGTCGGACCCAACACCATCGTCATCTGTCGACCCTCTTGCTTAGGGGCAAACTCGACGAAGGCAATCTCTTTCACATCTTCTGCAAGACGTTGCAAGAGTTTGAATCCGAGCTCTGGCCGTGTTTGTTCACGACCACGGAACTTCATCGTTATCTTCACCTTGTCGCCACCCTTAAGAAACTTTTCGACCGACGATCGCTTGGTCTCGTAATCGTGATTCTCAATCTTTGGCGTCAATCGCACTTCCTTCACCACAATGTGGGTCTGGTTCTGACGTGCTTCGCGAGCTTTCTGTGCAATCTCGTACTTGTACTTTCCAAAGTCCATGATTTTGCAGACTGGCGGATTAGCTTCGGGTGCAATCTCTACGAGATCGAGTCCAATTTCATCTGCCATAGCTAGCGCTGCCTCGATATCTACTACCCCAACTTGTTCACCGGTGTAATTGATGAGACGAATTTGGGGTGTGCGGATACGGTCATTAATGCGAGGTTCTGTTGTGATTTCTGCTCCTATGTTCGGTTCACTTGTGTATCCAAGTCACCGCAAAATTCGCGCACCGCATAGGGATGTATATCTAGCGAACTAGATGTACTTCCGACGAACCAATCCGCCTTAGCAGTAGAGGTGGGAGCGGTGAGCTCCTCTTGCAGCAGCCGGGGCTACTGGTCTGGGCGTAAGGCTACCGGAGGGCAGGTAAATTGAAAAATCCGCGCGGGAAATGGGCCTTAACCCATTGCGTGTAGGCCACCATCGACATGAATAATCTCGCCGGTTGTCTTTGGAAACCAATCGCTTAGAAGTGCTACAGCACCTTTAGCAGCTGGTACCGGATCTGCGACATCCCAAAAGAGCGGGCTTCGGTCATTCCAGACGTTTTCAAATTCAGCAAAACCAGGAATCGACTTCGCTGCGATTGTCTTTATCGGTCCAGCGGCGATGAGATTAATTCGAACGTTATCTTTTCCAAGATCGCGGGCGAGATAACGCGATGTTGATTCCAGTGCTGCCTTGGCGACTCCCATCCAGTCGTACTTTGGCCACGCAACTTGAGCATCAAAATCTAAACCGACGACTGAAGCGCCATCTTTGAATAATGGGTGACAAGCCATGGTCAGAGATTTTAAAGAGTAGGCCGAAACTTGAACAGCGGTTGCCACATCTTCCCAAGCGGTATTTAGAAAATTTCCGCCAAGTGCAGCCTCGGGTGCGAAACCAATCGAGTGGATAACGCCATCAAGGTGGGGCAGATGTGCGCGTACTTGCTCTGCCAGCGAATCCAAGTGCTCCTGATTTGTTACATCAAGTTCGATGATGGGCGCCGTTTTAGGTAGTCGTCCCGCAATTCGAGTTGTCAGATTCAATCCGCGACCGAAACCAGTAAGAATTACGCTAGCGCCTTCTTCTTGTGCGAGCCGAGCGATATGGAAGGCGATAGAACTATCGGTCAGAACACCTGTAACCAAGACATTTTTTCCTTCTAGAATCCCCATGACTAATGCCCCATTCCTAGTCCGCCGTCGACCGGGATGATTGCCCCAGTGATGTAACTAGCTTTCGCCGATGCAATGAAAGTCACTACGTCAGCGATCTCTTCCGGTGAACAGAATCGCGCTAACGGAACATTGGCAGAAATTTCGCTCCGTCGTTTCTCATCGAGCTCGGCTGTCATATCTGTCTCTACAAATCCTGGCGCAATAACGTTTGCTGTAATTCCACGCGAACCTAGCTCGCGCGCGAAGGATCGAGCCATGCCAACAAGGCCTGACTTCGAAGCTGAGTAATTGACTTGTCCAGCAGCTCCTACCCCGCCTACAACGGAGCCGATAAAAATTAGGCGTCCTTTCTTCAACTTCAATAGGCCCTTGGTCGCACGCTTTGCTACCCGGAAGGCGCCAGTGAGGTTGGCATCAATTACGCTTTCAAAATCTTCATCCGACATGCGTAGCACCAGAGTGTCTTTCGTTATTCCTGCATTTGCCACAATGATTTCTGGCTGACCAATCTGACTCTCGATCTGAGTGAAAGCAGAATCAACGCTTGCGCCATCGGTGACGTCCATCTGCACGGCATCGAAACCTGTCGGTGCGGTACCACTGCGATATGTGATGACAACTCTATGTCCTGCCGCTTTGAGCGATGTCGCAATCGCTAAGCCAATACCCCGATTGCCGCCGGTAACTAATGCGATGGAGGTCGGCTCGCTCATGAGAGAAAACTACCCTACTGTTGGCCTATGGCTAAAGAAGATGCTGCTTTCGATATTACTAGCGCGTCTACTGCCCTTTCTAAAGATCAAAGCGCGAGACAGCGCAGGTATTTTCTCTCGATGATGGTTCGTACTGCGTGTTTTATTTTAACGGTTGTACTTCCTAGCCCCTACCGATGGATTGCCCTCGCTGGTGCAGTCGTTCTTCCCTATATCGCAGTTGTCGTAGCAAATGCTGGTCGTGAAACGGTTATTCCAGGAGCAGCGATACTTAAGAAGAGGCCGCGAGGAATTGAGTAGTTTAAAGACTCGCGAAAAATTAGCTTATCTGAAGTCGCTCGTTGCTCTAATTCTCATTGCAGGTTGTCTTTGGGCCGCACAATGGCAGTACGACCGAGGTGTTGCCAGACATCAACGGAACGACGTCATCGAAAAACACTCCATCATGAGCCCAGTCGCATTGGCTTCTGTCCAACGTAACCCCGAGAACCATGAGTGGCGACCAGTTACATCACGCGGAAAGTTCGATGCGAGCCAGCAGATTCTTCTTCGCAATCGCTACTTTGAAGGAAAGTACGGCTTTGAACTTCTCACAAAGTTCGATGATCGAAGCGGTAGAAGCTACTGGGTAGATTGCGGTTGGCTGCAAGCAGGAGAGAACGCGCAGACCAGACCAACGCTCCCCACGCTACCGAGAGGCGAAGTTGAAATTACTGCTCGCCTTCGGCTCGATACATCGCTACCCCGCGGAGCATTCTTTGCGATTCCGACCAACTCCGAAGATGGTCTAATTCCAAAAGCAAACGCGCAATTAGGAACGACAAGTGAAGATTTCTATCTTGATTTACTCTCTGGTTCCAAACCAGAATTAACTCCGAGCGTACCGGCAGAACTTCCTGAACTTTCCGATGGACCTCACATGGCCTACGCGCTTCAATGGATTTTCTTCGGTGGGCTAGTCGGCTACGGCAGGTTTCTCATTCGTCGTGAGATCTTGTCGGGCAAATAATTCGGAGTAGAGACCTGCTCCTTGAATTAACTCTTCATGGGTTCCGCGCTCGACAATAACGCCTTTTTCCAAAACGATTATTTGATCTGCTTGCATCACGGTACTTAATCTATGGGCAATTACGATTGATGTTCTCCCGCGCAATGCGTGATGCAACGCTTCCTGAACTAGCTCTTCATTCTCAGAATCGAGATGAGCAGTCGCTTCATCGAGAATGACAATCGCTGGGGCTTTCAATAACAGTCGCGCAATAGCCATCCGTTGCTTCTCACCACCAGAAAGTCGGTGACCTCGCTCTCCCACCATCGTGTCGAACCCATTTGGAAGCGATGAGACTAAATCCCAAATTTGGGCGGCCTTGCATGCCTGAATCATCTCTTCTTCCGTGGCGTCGGCTTTGGCATATCGTAGATTTTCAGCGATGGTTTCATGGAAGAGATGCGCATCTTGCATCACAACTCCGATTGAATCTCGCAGCGACTGCACGGTGTAGTCACGGATATCGCAATCATCGATAAGAATCTTTCCGGATGCAACATCATAAAGTCTTGGCAGCAGGGCGCTCATGGTTGTCTTTCCTGCGCCCGATGGCCCCACGATTGCAGTGAGAGAGCCCGCTGGAGCAGTGAAAGAGATTCCCCTCAACACTTCCCCACTATCAACGGTCTCTAGTTTTGCCACCGATTCGAGTGAGGCCAGAGAGATTTCCTCGGCGTTTGGATATAAAAATGTAACTTTCTTGAATTCAATACTCAATTCTTTCTTGGTGAGCGGCTGTGCATTCAGGCGATCGATAATCATCGGATGTAAATCTAGAACTTCAAAAACTCGTTCAAATGAAACGAGCGCTGTCATCACATCAATTCGAACATTAGATAGCGCAGTTAACGGGCCATAGAGACGAGCTAATAGAGCTGTGATGGCAAGCAGTGTCCCCACCGTAATTGCGCCGTTAATCGCAAGGTGGCCACCTATTCCATAGGCGAAGGCGGTTGCAACTGCCGCAACACTGGTAATTCCCACAAAGAAGATTCGGTTAAGCATCGCGGTTTGAATGCCGATGTCGGCCACTTTGCGTGCTCGAGTCCTAAAGAAACTCTCCTCCTTCGCAGGTTTTCCGTAGAGCGAGACAAGGAGGGCGCCCGAGACATTGAAGCGCTCGGTCATAGTGCTGGACATCGTTGCATTGAGACTAAATGCTTCGCGAGTCAACGCCTGGATACGTTTTCCAACCCATTTCGTCGGCAGCAGAAAAAGTGGGAGAAGCAAAAGAGAAACTAGGGTAATTTGCCACGAAAGAATCAACATCGCAGTGATCACAAGCACGAGCGAGACCACGTTGCTGACAACCCCAGAGAGCGTTCCGGTGAATGCCTGTTGTGCGCCCATTACATCAGAATTAATTCGAGAGATTAAAGCTCCCGTCTGTGTTCGAGTAAAGAATGCGATCGATTGTCGTTGCACATGTGCGAAGACCTCTGAGCGAAGATCGTAAATCAGTCCCTCGCCTATTCGAGCGGAGAACCAACGCCCAATAATGTTAAAGAAGGCATCAACGACTGCAATCAGGCCGACAAGTAGAGCTAATTGAGTAACAAGAGTTGCATTCCTCGGAACGACACCTTTATCGATTAACTCTCTTAAAAGAAGTGGACCGCTGACCACCAGTGCGGCCTCGATAATCACCGTGACAAGAAAGACCGCAATCTGCTTCTTATATGGGGCTCCGTAAGAGGCGATGCGCTTGATTGTGCCAGGCTTGAGTTTCTGTGACTTCACCGAGGGATCGGCAGTCATAGACCGGAAGGTCATCCAGACTGCGTGTTGCGACATGGAAAATTAAACGGTGAAACCGAGAGCGCGCAGCTGTTCTCTGCCGTCATCGGTAATTTTATCTGGGCCCCATGGCGGCATCCAGACCCAATTGATTTTCACATCGTCGGTAAATGGTGCAAGCGCCTGTCGAGTCTGATCTTCTATGACATCTTGAAGCGGGCAGGCCGCTGATGTGAGTGTCATGTTGATGACCGCAATATTATTGTCATCAACCATGATGTCGTAAATAAGTCCCAAATCAACAACATTGATTCCGAGCTCAGGGTCGACAACATCCTTCATTGCTTCACTTACATCTTCTAACTTGGCAACCATGAGTGCATCCTACTTTCTTTTTATGATTTCTTGGAAATAGCTTGAACTGAGGCGTCTTTGAAGGCCATCCAGCCTAAGAGTGCGCATTTAATGCGAGCCGGATACTGTGACACCCCGGCTAGGGCAACTGCATCCTCGAGAAGTTCAGGATTGCCAGATTCAGTTCCTTTGCTCTGCATCAATTGCATAAAGGCATCTGAGATTTCCTGGGCTTGCCTTAGTGATTTCCCGATAAGTAAGTCTGTGAGAATTGAGGCGCTAGCCTGCGAGATAGAGCACCCAACACCGTCCCACGAGACCTCTTTCACATTCCCGGCATCGAGGGTTACGTTGAGCGTAATCTCATCGCCGCAACTTGGATTGATGTGATGAACCTGTGCGTCATACACTGAATTGAGCTTCTTATGCTGCGGATTTTTATAGTGATCTAAAATCACTTCCTGATAGAGGTTATCTAATTGCATGGCTATCCGAAATATTTCTGAGCGCCACGAATCCCTGTGACCAGCGCATCAAGATCAGCTTGAGTGTTGTAAAGGTAGAACGAAGCTCGGGTACTTGCAGGGACTCCCATTTTGCGAGCCAGTGGCCATGCGCAGTGATGGCCAGTGCGTACTGCAATTCCTAGGCTATCAAGGTACTGGCCCATGTCGTGTGGATGGATATCACCGACTGTAAATGAAACCGATCCGCCACGCATATTCATATCACGAGGCCCTATAACCGTGAGTTCTTCAATCGCTTCAAACTCTTTGAGCAAATATTTGGTAAGAGAAAGCTCATGTTCGTGAATGTTGTTCATGCCGATATCTGTCAGATAGGTAAGTGCTGCGCCAAGTCCTACCGCTTGCGCCATGCTGGGCACGCCAGGTTCAAATTTCTTAGGAGCAGGCGCCCATGTTGCACCTGTCATTGTGACATTTTCAATCATTGATCCACCCGTGAGAAAGGGAGGAAGTTCGGCTAAGAGCTCTCTGCGTCCCCAGAAAATTCCGATGCCCGTAGGTCCCACTGTCTTGTGGCCAGAGAAGGCGAGAAAATCTATATCAAGAGCCTTCACATCAACTGGCATATGGGGAACAGATTGGCAGGCATCTAAGACAACAACAGCGCCAACTTCGTGCGCACGCTTCACAATTTCTTGTAGCGGAATAATCGTTCCGAGAACATTTGACTGGTGTGTAAGTGCAACGACTTTAGTTTTATCGGTAATAACCTGCGCAATATTCGAAAGGTCTAAACGACCTTCAGGCGTTACTTCAAACCACGAGAGCGTAGCCCCGGTTCGTGCCGCTAACTGCTGCCACGGTATGAGATTGGCATGGTGCTCCATCTCAGTGACGACAATGCCATCGCCGGCGTTGAGATGGAATCTATTGCCCTTCTCAGCATTTCCCATTGCGTAAGCAACAAGATTCAGTGACTCAGTGGCGCTCTTAGTAAAGACCACTTCGTCGTGATGAGCATTTAGAAAATTCGCAACTACCTGTCGAGCGTTCTCTAGCGCATCTGTCGCCTCTTCCGCCAATTGATGCGCACCACGATGAGCGGCAGCATTTTGCATTCGGTAAAAATTGCTTTGTGCATCAATCACCACATGTGGCTTCTGGCTAGTTGCGCCGGAATCTAAATAGACAAGGCGCTTGTCATCGCGAATCTTCCGGGTAAGAATTGGAAAATCCTGAGCAATGACTGATGCATTAAATGACATATTAAGCGCTTACGTACTCGGCATATCCATTCGCTTCGAGCTTATCTGCGAGCTCAGGGCCACCTTCTTCAACGATCCGGCCGTTTGCAAATACATGTACGAAATCAGGCTTGATGTATTTCAAGATTCTTGTGTAGTGAGTGATGAGCAAGATTCCGTGGTTATTTGCTGCCTTAGCGCGAACAACGCCCTCAGAAACAATGCGCAGAGCATCAACATCGAGACCCGAATCTGTCTCATCGAGAATCGCGAACTTAGGCTTCAGCAGTTCGAGCTGCATAATTTCGTGACGCTTCTTCTCGCCGCCAGAAAATCCTTCATTTACATTGCGTTGTGCGAAAGATGCATCCATCTTTAGTGATTCCATTGCTGACTTCACTTCTCCGACCCACTCGCGAAGTTTTGGAGCTTCTCCTCGTAGTGCAGTCGCTGCAGTGCGCAGGAAGTTTGAAACTGATACGCCAGGAACTTCAACTGGATACTGCATCGCAAGAAAGAGCCCAGCCTTAGCCCGCTCGTCAACGGTCATCTCGAGCACATCTGCGCCATCGAGTGTGACTGTTCCAGCAGTGATTGTGTACTTCGGATGGCCAGCAATCGAATAGGCAAGTGTTGATTTACCTGAACCATTAGGTCCCATGATTGCATGTGTCTCACCTGACTTGATTGTCAGATCTACACCTTTAAGAATTTCAATAGCGCCTTGCTCGGTATCAACAGATACTTTCAGACCACGAATTTCTAGAGTACTCATATCTATCTCCGTTACATTTCTACCGTGACGGAGTCTCCGTCGATGGTTACTGGGTAAGACTTCACTGGTGCAACAGCTGGTGGTGTCAGGGCTTGCCCTGTTCGTAGATCAAATTCGGCTCCATGTAACCAGCATTCAATCTTGAATCCTGTTACATCCCCCTCGGAAAGTGAAGCATCAGAGTGGCTGCAGGTATCACCGATAGCAAAAACTTCAGTTCCCACTCGTGCGACACAGATGGATTCGCCATTCTTTTCAATGCGTTGTGGTTTTCTCTCTACGAGGGCAGCCAGTGAAAGATCTGACATTTAATTACCAGCCTTAGCTAACTCTTCATCAATGCGTGTCATGATGCGATTTTGAATTTCCTCAATTCCAATTTCAGCGACAATCTCATTGAAGAATCCACGAACAACTAGCCTGCGTGCGTCCTCCATATTGATTCCGCGAGACATGAGGTAGAAGAGTTGCTCATCATCGAAGCGACCGGTGGTAGATGCGTGACCTGCTCCTACAATCTCTCCGGTTTCAATCTCTAGATTTGGGACCGAGTCAGCGCGTGCTCCATCTGAGAGCAACAAATTGCGGTTCAGCTCGTAGGTATCTGTACCTTCAGCTGCAGCGCGAATGAAAACATCGCCGATCCAGACAGTATGTGCCTTATCCCCTGCAAGGGCTCCCTTGTAATTGACGCGAGACTTCGCATTGGGCACTTTGTGATCTACAAACATGCGATGTTCAAAGAATTGACCTGCGGTTGCGAAATAAACTCCAGCTAAATCACACGAGGCTCCTGGTGCAATGAAGTCAACTGTTGGAAGTAATCGCACGAGATTTCCACCAACGGTCACAACGATTGATTTGAATGTGGCATCTCGATCGACCGTAGCATGATGACGACCAGCATGAATCGTTTGGGAACCCCACTCTTGCAGGCAGATGAAAGTCAGATTGGCACCTGGGCCAACCTGAATTTCCAGATCTTCCGCAATGTGAGTGTCGCCGGTATTTTCAATGATGACGGTTGCTCTGGCATGTGCGCCCACTTTGATAAGTACGCGAGCGAACTCGGCTTTATCTAAAACACCTGGAGCGCGTCCTAGAAAAATTGGTTCTGCGAGCTCAGTGTTAGCTGAAATTTCTAGCAGAGTTCCCTGGTCTGTAAATTCACGAATTCGATTGACAATAGCGTCGTCGGTTTCGGTAATTGCGCTGATTGTCGTATGCGAGAAAGTAACCCCGGAAGGAAGTTCACCTTTAGCGATGAGAGAATTTTGAAGAACAGCCGTGGCAGTTCCATCATGCATTCCCCCAAGGCGCTTAAGCGGCGTAAAACGCCAAGCCTCTTCCCGCCCTGTCGGAGTGTGTTTTTCCAGAAGATTGGAGTGCAGTGTTGTCATTACCCGACAGCACCTTCCATCTGAAGTTCGATTAGGCGGTTGAGTTCTAGCGCGTACTCCATTGGAAGTTCACGAGCGATAGGTTCGATAAATCCACGGACTATCATCGCCATCGCTTCGTCCTCGTTTAGACCACGAGACATGAGATAGAAGAGCTGATCATCAGAAATTTTCGAGACAGTTGCCTCGTGACCCATCGAGACATCATCTTCGCGGATATCAACATATGGGTATGTGTCGGAACGAGAAATGGTGTCAACAAGCAGCGCATCACATTTAACTGTGCTCGCTGAATGGTGTGCGCCTTCTTGAACCTGTACGAGACCACGGTAGGAAGTACGGCCTCCACCGCGCGCTACTGACTTAGAGATAACTGAAGATGATGTGTATGGAGCTGCGTGAACCATCTTCGCTCCTGAATCTTGATGTTGGCCCGGGCCTGCAAATGCCAATGAAAGAGTTTCTCCCTTTGCATGTGGACCCATGAGCATCACTGCTGGGTACTTCATCGTGACCTTCGAGCCGATGTTTCCATCAACCCATTCCATGGTTGCACCTTCGGCGCATGTTGCTCGCTTTGTAACTAAGTTGTAGACGTTATTTGACCAGTTCTGAATAGTTGTATAACGAACCCGTGCACCCTTCTTAACAATGATTTCGACAACTGCAGAGTGAAGGGAATCTGACTTATAAATAGGTGCGGTACATCCCTCAACATAGTGAATGTAAGAATCCTCATCGGCAATAATCAGCGTACGTTCGAATTGACCCATATTCTCGGTGTTGATGCGGAAATATGCTTGCAATGGGATATCAACATGGACACCCTTTGGCACATAAATAAATGACCCACCGGACCAGACAGAAGTGTTCAGTGCGGCAAATTTATTATCGCCAACTGGAATAACGGTTCCGAAATACTCTTTGAAGAGCTCTGGGTGAAGCTTGAGCGCGCTATCTGTATCGAGAAAGATGACTCCCTGCTTCTCAAGGTCTTCGCGGATTGAGTGGTAGACAACCTCTGATTCGTATTGCGCTGCAACACCAGAAACCAAACGCTGCTTCTCTGCTTCTGGGATACCTAGACGGTCGTAGGTATTTTTAATGTCGTCTGGAAGGTCATCCCATGTTGTCGCTTGCTTCTCAGTAGAGCGCACGAAGTACTTGATAGTGTCAAAGAAAATACCGGAAAGGTCAGAACCCCAGGATGGCATTGGCTTCTTGTAGAAGAGATCGAGTCCCTTGAGGCGAAGGTCTAGCATCCACTGCGGCTCGGACTTCTTAGAGCTGATGTCGCGGACAACTTCCTCGCTGAGACCACGCTTTGCATTAGAGCCAGCATCAGTTGTGTCAGACCAGCCGTACTCGTAATTTCCAAGACCTTCGAGTTCTGGGTGTGCTGTTGTCATGAGTGTGCCTTTCCAGCGGTAGTTTTTGATTTCTTCACTTCAGAGTTTTTCTTTGGTGATGTGAACTTTGGGATATAGGTCGTGCAGACTCCGTCGCCGTGGGCGATAGTTGCAAGTCTTTGTACATGTGTCCCTAAAATCTTTGAAAAAATTTCGGTCTCAGCTTCACACAGCGCAGGAAATTCAGCAGCAACGTGCGCGATCGGACAATGATGCTGACAGAGCTGTTCTCCATTTGCGTGAACTTCAATACTTGCCGCATACCCTTGCTCGGTTAGGAAAGTTGCAAGGGATTCAGATTTATTAGCCGACTTTGCCAAGGCAACGGTGGCCTTACGTTCAATATCTGCAGCGCGTGATTGCGCAAATGCCTGCACTTGATGTTCGCCAGTTTGGGCGGACATGAACTTAAGGGCTGCAACTGCCAGATCATCATAGGAATGTTCGAATTGTTCCCGGCCCGAATCGGTCATCACAAAGACTTTCGATGGGCGACCGCGCCCTCGGGTAAGAGCTACATGCGGCTCCCGAGCCTCAAGAATTCCATCGCCGATAAGAAGATCGAGATGACGTCTGATACCAGCCGGGGTTAATCCCAACCGCTCGCCGAGTACAACCGCGCTCGAAGGTCCATTTTCTAGGACCGAGCGCGCGACAGCATCGCGAGTGCTGAGGTCATCGATTTTCACAACACTAGTGTGTCGTAATTCGCTGGACCTCGCCACTCGAGGCACCGTGTCCTACCTATGTGTAGGTCATAGGCTACGCATCATGAGCAAATCGGGACAGGTTGCAATCCGCCTACTTCCGACCCTCACCGGACTCCTGCTCTTCCTCCAGGGTGCGTTAGTAATTACTGGTGGCGCTGTTCGTCTAACCGGTTCCGGGCTCGGATGTCCAACATGGCCCGAGTGCGTTCCTGGTTCTTATCTCCCAGTTGAAGGACAAGCCGAGGGCGGTTTGCATGCGTGGATTGAGTTTGGAAATCGGTTACTGACATTTGCACTTCTCTTCGCCGCACTCGCAACAGTTATTGCAGTTGTACGCAGTAGACGTCGCGACCTTAGATTCTTGGCGGCAACACAGATTCTTGGAATTCTCGGTCAAGGTATGCTCGGTGGAATTACCGTGTTAACTGACCTCAACCCGCTTGCGGTAGCGTCGCACTTTTTGCTCTCAATTGCACTCATTGCCGCAGCTACTTCGCTTCATTCGCGTCGCCATCATCCGCAGGTTCGAACATCATCAACGCAAGTGCGAATCTCACGAATCTCCTTGGTTCATATCACTCTGACATTTATCGCGATAGCTATTGGAACTTTGGTAACCGGTTCTGGTCCCCATGCCGGAGATGTTGATGCTCCACGACTTGATTTTGCTATAACAACAATTACTCGTTTTCATAGTGCCGCAGTCTGGCTCTTGGTGATAATTACTGCAGTCTTCTACTTCTCTCCAAATCTCCGCTTTGAAACCAAACGCTGGCTTCAAATTTTTTTCGTCCTAACACTCTTACAGGGAGCATTTGGTTACCTGCAGTATTTCCTTGGAGTGCCCATTGGATTGGTAGCGCTGCACCTACTTGGCTCCGTCCTCGTTTGGATTGCTGCCTGGCGAACCCGTCTTTCAGTTGTACGTAAACCCGCATAAGGAGAAGAAAAATGACACAGATAGCCGGTTGGACTGAACTCGATGATCGCGCAGTTACATATGCCCGCGCATTGGCGATGGATGCAGTTCAAAAAGTAGGCAATGGTCACCCTGGCACTGCGATGACACTCGCGCCGGTTGCATACAACCTTTTTCAGAGACATCTTGTCCATGATCCCGCCAATCCACATTGGTTAGGACGTGATCGATTCATTCTCTCCTGCGGACATTCGTCACTAACGCTCTACACACAACTCTTCTTTAGCGGGTATGGGCTAGAGATGGAAGATATGCAATCCTTTAGAACCTTCGATTCGTTGACTCCGGGACACCCGGAGTATGGCCACACCGCCGGCGTTGAAATGACTACTGGTCCATTGGGCGCGGGCGTTGCGACCGCAGTTGGTTTCGCAATGGCTGCACGCTACGAGCGTGGATTACTTGACCCCGACACCGCACTAGGTCAATCAATTTTTGATCACACAATCTGGGTGATTTGCTCGGATGGCGATTTACAGGAAGGCGTTTCAGCGGAGGCGTCATCTCTTGCCGGTACGCAGGCACTTGGAAATCTCAACGTTATTTATGACGATAACCGCATCTCCATTGAAGGTGACACACACGTTGCATTTACCGAAGATGTCGCAGCGCGCTACCGTGCCTACGGTTGGGATGTCCATGAAGTGCCCGCGCTGGCAGATGGAAATATTGATTTAGTTGCACTTGATAAAGCGATGCATGCCGCTAAGGGAAACACTGCGAAACCATCATTGATTCGCATGCAATCAGTCATTGCTTGGCCGGCGCCAAAACTTCGTGGAACTGCAAAATCTCATGGATCAGCGCTTGGTGATGAAGAGATTGCCGCGACAAAAGTTGAACTAGGTTTAAATCCTGAAGAGAAGTTCGCGATGCCGGCAGATGTATTCGCGCATGTCAGAGCCGTCAAGGAACGTGGAGCTGCAGCTCACGAAGCATGGGATAAGAAATTTGCGTCGTGGAAATCTGCAAATCCTGACCGCGCAAATCTGCTATCTCGACTAGTCAATGGTGAGTTGCCAATTGGGTGGGATAAAAATCTACCGGTATTTGAAGCTGGAAAAGATGTAGCAACTCGAGCCGCTTCTGGGCATGTCATAAATGCAATTGCACAAGTGTTACCTGAATTCTGGGGCGGATCTGCTGATCTAGCTGATAGCAATAACACCAGCATTGAGGGTGGAAATTCCTTCTTGCCTGCAACTAGTGCGATGAAGAACGCCGATCCTTATGGACGCATTATCCACTTCGGCATTCGCGAACATGCGATGGGTTCAATACTCAATGGAATTGCTCTGCACGGTCTGACTAAATCCTTCGGTGGAACCTTCGCGGTATTTAGTGATTACATGCGACCTGCAGTTCGCCTAGCTGCATTGATGGATATCCCATCAACTTTTGTCTGGACCCACGATTCGATTGGTCTTGGCGAAGATGGACCTACGCATCAGCCCATCGAACATTTCGCTGCCCTGCGCGCGATTCCCAACTTCGCTGTGATCCGTCCTGCCGACGCAAATGAGGTTGCTCAGGCTTGGCGTTCAATCCTTACCCGCCGTAAACCAGCAGGTATTTTGCTCTCACGTCAGAATCTACGAACCGTCGACCGAACAACCCACGGCTCTGCTTCTGGCGTCGACCAGGGTGCTTACATATTGAAAGAAACTCACTCCCAACCCCGCGTTGTCATCGTAGCTACCGGATCAGAAGTGGCACTCGCACTGGATGCACAAATTGCGCTAGAAAAAGACGGCGTTGCGACTCGCGTTGTGAGTGCGCCTTGTCTGGAATGGTTTAACGACCAGGCGCCGGCATATCGAGAATCTGTGCTTCCAGATTCATCGCTTCGAGTTAGTATCGAGGCAGGGATCGCTCAAGGTTGGCGTGAATACGTCGGTGACAATGGTGTAATCATTTCACTGGATCACTTCGGAGCATCCGCATCCGGAAACAAACTCTTTACCGAATTTGGGTTCACAACCGAGGCAATCTTAGCCGAAATCAAGAAGGCTCTTGGCTAAATGAAATTATCAGGTCGCGCACTTGTAAAAGTTAACCGAGAGTCTGAACTTTATAAATCACTTGCCAAGGCGCATCTAAAGATTGCACAGAAGGATCCTCAGACCTGGGGTTCGAAGGCGGCGGCAGAAGCTGCGGTTCGGTTAAATTGGGTAGACCTTCCTGATTCTTCTCAGGCGTTACTACCTGAATTAACTGCACTCTGCGAGAAATTCTCTTCACTCTCGAGCATCGTTCTCTGCGGAATGGGTGGTTCGTCTCTCGGACCCGAGGTAATCTCCAAGACATTTAAAAAAGATATTTTCATCTTCGATTCCACGGATCCCGACTACGTTACACATGCACGTAATGGAGATCTGGGCAGAACTCTGGTAATTGTCAGTTCCAAATCTGGTTCGACCATTGAAACTACTTCTCAACGTGCACTTTTGGAAGAGATGATGAAAGATGCAGGACTTGATCCGATAAACCATTTTCTCTTCATCACCGATCCGGGCTCTCCTTTAGATAGTGAGGTTCGAAGCCAAGGTTTTACGGTGATCAACGCAGATCCAATGGTTGGTGGAAGATTTAGCGTTCTAGGCGCTTTTGGATTAACTCCTGCTGCTCTAGCTGGAGTTCCCGCAGAAACTATTCTCACCGCGGCCAGAGACGAAAAGTGGTCGCTAGTAGACAAACCGCAATCAGTGCTAGATACCGCATACCTCATTGCAACTCAAACCGAGCAATACGTAGCATTTACCGATGCAGACTCCGAAGTGCCTGGTCTATCTGACTGGATAGAACAACTCATTGCCGAATCGACCGGTAAGAATTCGGTAGGGCGGCTACCGATAGTTACTGAGAATCTAAGTAACACCGCACCTGGAAGTTTCTTATCGGTTGGGTACGCCGGAAATAGCGCCGATTTAATTGTGGAAGGTCCACTTGGTGCGCACTTTATTTTCTGGGAATGGGTTACCGCTCTCCTTGGCGTTGCGTTAAAAATTGATCCCTTCAACCAACCCAATGTCACCGAAGCCAAGGAACAGACCTCTGCCTGTCTTGCCGAATGGGGAAACCACCTTCCAGAACTAGTGCCGACCACAGTTGATGCGGATGTTGAAATCTTCGGAGATGGTCAGTCTTTAAAAGATGCGCTAGCTACCCTGATTGAAGATGTGAAAGATGGTGGCTACATCGCGATCATGGCTTACCTTGATCGAGCAGATGATGTGAAGATTTCAGAGCTTCGGTCGATACTGGCTAATAAATCTGACCGCCCTACCTCATTTGGTTGGGGCCCACGGTTTCTGCACTCCACCGGCCAGTTTCACAAGGGCGGTCAGAAGAACGGTTCGTTCTTACAAATTACCGGAGCAACCAAAACTGATTACTTGATTCCAGGAAGAGATTTTTCATTTCGAACGCTTCTTATGGCGCAAGCAATCGGAGATAATCGCACCTTAGCTACAAGAAAATACCCGCTACTGCGGCTGCATTTGCAGAACCGAGAAGCGGGTATCAATCAGATTCTCGCTGTTGCGAAAACCTTGTGATCTCTACTCGATATCATCGCCACGTAATTTACGAAGCGCATCCTCCAAAATCTTTTCGCCTTCTTTATCTGTGCGACGCTCCTTTACATAAGCAAGGTGCGTCTTATATGGAATGTTTACAACTGCAGATGGTGGATTCGCCTTGTCGCGACCTGCTGGAAGTCCGCACTTTGGGCAATCCCATTCCGCAGGAATAACCACAGTCTCTTCCACTGCAAAGGAAGGTCTGACTTCATGGCCATTGGCACACCAATATGAAACAGTGGCGCGTTCAATCTGATCTCCGCGTTCAGCTTCGCCCATTGGGCCAGCGCCGACACGACTTCCGCGAATTGCACTAGCCATGAGTTAACCTTTCAAAGCAAGAGAGAGAGCTACAACGCTGGCAAACCAGAGGCCACCTACGACAATCGTGATGCGATCAAGATTCTTTTCAACAACTGATGAGCCACCATAGCTAGAAGATATTCCGCCACCGAATAGGTCAGATAGTCCGGACCCTTTGCCCTTATGCAGAAGAACCAAGAGAATCATCAGAAGACTGGTGATAACGAGAAATATTGATAGTGCTAACGCCACGGTAAAACTCCTCTAAAGGTAGGGGTACAGGATACCTGAACGAGCGGAATTCTCTTGAATCACGGCTGAGCGTGGAATTTTGCAATTTTTGCGAGTTCCTCTGGGTCAAGGCTCGCTCCTCCAATAAGGGCGCCATCGACATCTGGCTGCTTCATGATCTCTGCCGCATTTGAAGACTTCACAGATCCCCCGTAGAGAATCCTCATATTTGCGGCAATCTCGGCTGAGCCAATCTGTTCAATCTCTTCGCGGATTGCAGCACATACTTCCTGTGCATCTTCGGGCGTCGCTGTTTTTCCAGTGCCAATGGCCCATACAGGTTCGTATGCGATAACAATCTTTTTAAGTTCTGGCTTATGTAACCCTTCAAGTCCCGCTCGAATCTGACGGATGACATGCGAAACATGTGTGGCAGATTCACGGACCGCTAACTCCTCACCCACGCAGAAGATAGGTGTAAGTTCATGAGCAAGGGCGGCTCTTATCTTTCGATTAATGAGTAGATCATCTTCCTTATGAATAGCGCGTCGTTCGGAGTGACCGACAATTACGTAGGTGCAACCTAATTTAGAGAGCATGGAAGCAGAGATATCACCAGTAAAGGCACCGGATGCTTCAGGTGAAAGATCTTGCGCACCATAGGTAAGGCGAAGTCGATCACCATCGACCATAGTTTGGATTGATCGAATATCGGTAAAGGGAGGGATGATTGCGATATCTACTTGATCGTAATCTTTATCAGCTAGTGAGTAGACAAGTTTCTGAGCCACCGCAATCGCCTCAAGGTGATTGAGGTTCATCTTCCAATTGCCAGCCATTAACGGTTTACGCATTTCGTGCTCCTTTGCTATCGAATATTACAGATCTAGTGCGGTCAAACCAGGGAGCTCTTTACCTTCGAGATATTCCAGAGATGCTCCGCCACCGGTAGAGATATATCCGAACTGCGAATCGGCAAATCCAAGTGCTCGTACCGCTGCGGCTGAGTCGCCGCCTCCTACTACCGAAATTCCAGCGACTTCAGTGAGTGCCTGCGCGATGACCTTTGTTCCAGCTGCAAAGTTAGGAAATTCAAATACGCCCATGGGACCGTTCCAAAAAACAGTTTTGCAGCTTTTTATTGCAGCGGCGAAGGCGGCCGCTGATTCCGGACCAATATCAAGTCCCATCTGATCTTTAGGAATTGCATCTGCGCTAACCAAGGTTGGGGTTGCATCAGCTGAAAATGTTGGGGCTATGACGATATCTGTCGGGAGTAATAACTTCACTCCGGAATCTTCTGCCTGTTTGATTAACCCGCGCACTGTGTCTACCAAATCGCGTTCAACAAGTGAGGTCCCAATCTCTTTTCCCTGGGCGGCTAAGAATGTAAAGAGCATGCCGCCACCAATAGCCATAACATCTACTTTGCCAAGCAGATTGGCAATCACGCCAATCTTGTCAGAAACTTTGGACCCACCAAGTACAACGCCGTATGGGCGCGCTGGATTGACTGTAAGTTTTTTTAATACTTCAACCTCAGCCGAAACCAAGGTGCCGGCCGCATGTGGAAGTAATTTAGGAAGATCAAAAACCGATGCGTGTTTACGGTGGACCGCACCAAACCCATCGCCGACATAGACATCAGCTAGCCCTGCGAGCTCTTTAGCCAAGGCTGCGCGTTCGCTCTCATCTTTAGAAGTTTCAGCAGATTCAAAGCGAATGTTCTCCAAGAGAAGAACCTCACCAGAATTGAGTCCGGCTGCTTTCGCCGAAACATCACCACCAGTTACGGCTGCAATGAATTGCACTGGCTTTGCTAACAGTTCTGCTAAGCGAAGCGCAACTGGTGCAAGCGAAAGTTCAGCTTTTACTTCACCCTTAGGGCGACCTAGATGAGCTGCGATGACAACACTTGCTCCCTTTTCAAGAAGTAGGTTGATTGTTGGAAGTGAAGCGCGGATTCGACCGTCGTCTGTAATCTTTCCATCTTTCAACGGAACGTTTAAATCACAGCGGAGAAATACTTGCTTACCAGCCACTTCTAGATCGACCAATGAAGTCATTAGAGTGATTTACCTACGTATCCGACCAAGTCAACTAGACGATTCGAGTAACCCCACTCATTGTCATACCAACCAACAACTTTGACTTGGTTCCCGATGACCTTGGTGAGGCCAGAGTCGAAAATACACGATGAGGGATCGGTGACGATGTCAGATGACACGATTGGGTCTTCGGTGTAAGTAAGGAATCCTTTGAGGGCGCCATTTGAAGCTGCCTTCATAGCCGCGTTAATTTCTGCAACGGTTGCTTCCCTTGCAAGTTCAACGGTGAGATCTGTAGCTGATCCCGTTGGGACTGGAACACGCATCGCATAACCATCGAGCTTGCCCTTGAGCTCAGGAAGTACGAGCGAGATTGCCTTTGCGGCACCAGTTGATGTTGGGATCATATTTGTAGCTGCTGCTCTCGAACGGCGAAGATCTTTATGTGGGAAATCAAGAATAACCTGATCATTTGTATAGGCATGAATAGTCGTCATCAAGCCCTTAACAATCCCCCAGTTGTCGTGGAGAACTTTTGCCATTGGGGCAAGGCAGTTTGTGGTGCAGGATGCATTTGAAATCACATGATGGTTTGCTGGGTCATACTTCTCATGGTTTACGCCCATCACGATTGTGATGTCTTCATCCGACGCAGGTGCTGAGATAATTACCTTCTTAGCTCCGGCTGTGATGTGCCTCTTGGCATCGGCCGCCTTAGTGAAATGACCGGTTGATTCAATAACGATATCTGCCTTGACCGAAGCCCATGGGAGATTTGCTGGATCGCGCTCTGCGAAAACAGCGATGGTCTTGCCGCCGACAGTGATGCTGTTTTCAGTATGTGACACCTCGAGTCCTAGGCGACCCAAGATTGAGTCGTACTTGAGCAGGTGTGCCAGCGTGGCGTTATCGGTAAGGTCGTTGATACCTACGATGTTTACATTTGGGTTGGTGAGTGCGGCGCGAAAAAAGTTGCGGCCAATACGTCCAAAACCATTAATTCCGACATTAATCATGTGAAACCTCTTCTACATAGTGAAATGCCCCAGATAAAGGTGGCTATTTTTAACGCCACAACACTGGGGGCTTAGTGCGCACTCTACCAGTGGTACTCGTGCTACCCGCTGGTTCCGCTCATCGAAGAGCGCGTTAACCTGCTATTCACCCAATAAATCAGGTGACAATCCTGCTTCGGTGTCAGGAATACCTAATTCACTGGCACGTTTATCAGCCATGGCGAGCAATCGACGGATGCGACCTGCAATCGCATCTTTTGTCATAGGCGGTGTGGCAAGTGATCCCAACTCTTCCAAGCTCGCCTGTCCATGTGAAATTCTTAATTCCCCTGCCTCTTTGAGGTGGTCCGGAATCTCACTTCCAAGAATTTCCATCGCTCGTTGAACACGCGCAGCGGCGGCAACAGCGGCGCGTGCAGATCGACGTAGATTTGCATCATCAAAATTTGCAAGTCGATTAGCGGTCGCTCGTACTTCTCGGCGCATGCGCCGTTCTTCCCAGGCAAGAACACTTTCGTGCGCACCCAAGCGAGTAAGGAGCACACCAATTGCATCGCCGTCGCGAATCACGACGCGATCAACACCGCGCACTTCCCGGGCTTTTGCCACAATACTTAGGCGACGAGCTGCACCAACAAGGGCCAGTGCCGCCTCTGGTCCTGGACAGGTAATTTCAAGTGAAGAAGATCGACCCGGTTCAGTTAAAGAACCATGTGCAATAAAAGCACCACGCCAGGCGGCTTCGGCATCGCAGACATTTGCCGCCACTACTTGTGGAGGAAGTCCACGTACTGGGCGTCCATTTGCATCAATAAGCCCAGTCTGGCGTGCCAGAGCATCGCCGGCTTCGATAACGCGAACGACATAGCGCGAGCCTTTGCGAAGCCCGCTCGATGAGAGAACAGCGAGGTCGCTGTCATGGCCATAAATGTCGGCGATATCTTTCTTGAGCCGGCGGGCACTCTGTGATGTATCGAGTTCGACTTCAATCACAACTTTGCCAGCAGCTATATGCAGTCCTCCGGCAAAGCGCAATAGCGAAGAGACTTCAGCTTTACGGCAACACGGCTTTGTCACCGAGAGACGACTGAGTTCGTCTTTGACTGCTGCGGTCATGGCCATGGGGTTATCCAACCAGTATTTCTCGGCCTATGTGTGCGAAAAGCTGACCTAATTTATTGACATCATGATGTAGAGGTGAGCTTTGGCTGCGTAAATCAACGGATAACAACTCTGAACCTATGGTTGAAAGATGGTGCCTTAACTCTTCGCCACCACTAGTTGACGTATCTGTAACTACTAGATCAAAGATTAAATCTGGCGCATACTCATTGAGAATGTTTAGATGTTCCAACGGCGAATACCCGGCATACTCCCCGGCCGATTTATCTGTGGAATCAAGATTGAGCAAGAGAATTTTCTTAGCCGGTGATGCAACTAACGCGGCCCGCTGTTTCGGAACCAATAGATGTGGAATCACACTAGAAAACCAGGAGCCTGGCCCCATCGTGATCCACTGCGCATCAGCTATTGCAGCAAGGGATTCGTTACAAGCTTCCGGATTCTCCGGAAGGATGCGAAGCGATTTCAATCTGCCCCTTGTCGTCGCCACCTCTACCTGACCGCGCACAACGCGAGATCCGGTTGAATCTTCGAATGTAGCTTCAATATCAAGCGCTTCTGCCGCCATCGGCAAAACGCGACCAACAACTTTGAGCAGTGCGCCCACTCTGTCCAGACCGGCAACGGTATCTTCATCGCGATCCCAAAGCGCCGCAAGCAGTAAATTTCCAACCGCATGCCCATTGAGTTCCCCGGCACTGGTGAAGCGATACTGCATAATTTTCGCCCAGCTACGCCCCCACTCGTCATCACTACAGAGTGCGGCCAACGCCATTCTTAAATCACCAGGAGGCATGATTGAGAACTCTTCGCGCAACCGGCCGCTAGATCCACCGTTGTCCGCGACGGTGACAATTGCCGTAATTTCAGTTGTAAATTGGCGAAGGGCGGTCAAGGTGGCGGCTAATCCATGGCCCCCACCAAGTGCGACAACTTTTTTTGATGAAATCATTCACGCCCGACATCGCGATGAGTCGCGTGCGCCGATATCTCGAGATGAGATGAAATGGTCGTAAGTTGTTTTGCGATTTCTTCCGCAATTGAAACGGAGCGATGTTTCCCACCAGTGCAGCCAATTGCAATCGTTACATATTTCTTTCCCTCACGAAAATATCCCGGAATCATCTTTTGGACTACGCTGACATAACTTACGACAAAGTCTGCAACGCCTTCACTGGATAGTACCTTCGCTGAAACTGGAGCATCTAATCCGTTCAATGGTCGCAATTCAGGAATCCAATGTGGGTTAGGTATAAATCTACAATCGAGTACTAAATCGGCATCCACCGGTATCCCGTACTTGTAACCAAATGAGAGCACATTGATACGCAGGCTTGGCAGCATTCCGGCGGCAAAAATTTCACTCGTCCGCTTCTCCAATTGATGAACATTGAGATTGGATGTATCAATCACGACATCGGCTTGGGCGCGAATCTCTTCTAACTTCGCGCGCTCTCGGGCGATACCATCGACGATTCGATCTGGTCCTTGCAAAGGATGCGGTCTGCGTGTCGATTCAAATCTCTGCACCAAAGCCTGATCTGTAGCATCAAGAAAAAGCATCCGAAAATGGGCGCTTAACTTCTTGAGCGCATCGAGTGCGCTGCTTAGCTCGTCAAAGAACTTACCACCGCGAACATCGACAACAACGGCCAATGACGTCTGGGTGTCCAAAGTCTGACCCGCTAACTGCGGCAAGAGCGCTGGCGGTAAGTTATCAACGACATACCAGCCAAGATCTTCCAGGGCGTGTGCGACCGTCGATCGGCCGGCGCCTGACATGCCGGTCAGAATCAGAAGTTCCTTTGTAGTCATACCTCGTATTCTCCCCTAGCTGTCAAGTATCTCGCCAGTCTCCATATCTATCTGGGGCGCCGATAGCGCTTGCAGATGGCTAAAAATGATTGTTGCTATGGTGGCGCCAATTCCTGGTGTCGCCGCTAACTCTTCTGTGCTTGCTTTGCGCATCGCAGTTACCGAACCAAATCGATCCAATAGCGCTGCTCGTCGTATTTCTCCGAGTTGTGGGATCTCATCCAGCAGCGATTCCAGCATCACTTTTGAGCGACGGCTACGATGGAAGGTAATGGCAAATCTATGTGCCTCATCGCGAACTCGTTGCAATAAATACATTCCTTCACTAGTACGAGGCAAGATCAATGGGTCTTTATCACCCGGCATCCATACCTCTTCCAGTCGCTTCGCTAATCCGCATAAGGCAACATCGGTAATTCCCAGTTCGTCTAGCGCGCGTTGGGCAGCAGCCACTTGTGGTGAGCCGCCATCGACGACAATAAGTTGAGGTGGGTAGGCAAATTTACTGAGCTTACCGCCCGTCTCGGCTACCTCACTTTTATTGACATCTCTATCAGCTAAAAGCCTTTTCATCCGCCGAGTGATCACTTGGTGCATGGCGCGGGTGTCATCTTGCGCAGTCTCGGTATCGATAATGAATCGTCGATACTCACTCTTCTTAGCAAGTCCATCTTCAAAGACAACCATCGATGCAACTACTGATGTTCCGGATATATTTGAAATGTCATAACATTCAATGCGTAATGGAGTACGCGCCAATTGCAACTCTTCTTCAAGTTCAAGCAAAGCCTTACCTGAAACTGCCGCATCTGTTGCACGCTTACTTAAGTACTGGACCAGCGCATAATGTGCATTACGTTCAACAGTTTGTAGTAGCTCAACCTTCTCTCCTCGCTGTGGAACTTTGATACTGACTCGAGCGCCCCGCAGAGATGTGAGCCAATCCTCCAGGGCTACGCAATCAGCCGGTTCCTGATTAAGGAATATCTCATGTGGAATATCCGTAGCCGAACTCTGACTATAAATGGAGAGGAAAAGTGATGCGATTTGATCATCGCCTTCGAGCGCCTTCTCTTGATCGACAATCCATGAGCGTGATCCCTTGATAGAACCTCGACGCACCATAAAGATTGAACCCGCTGCATGAAGGCCTTCCTCGTGAATCGAGATGAAATCTCCATCAAGGTCATCGGAGAGATTTCCTTGAGTTGAGCGTTGCGCTTTCTCAAAAGATTCAATCTGATCACGAAGACGAGCTGCTCGCTCGAACTCTTCTAAATCCGACGCTAGCTCCATCTCAGCGCGCAGAGTGGGAAGCAAATTCTCCATCCCTTTCTCCATAAACACATCAAGCTTCTCAGCAATCTCTCTATGCTCTTGCGGACTAACCCAACCTACGCATGGCGCTGCGCACTTACCGATATCTCCGAGTAAGCATTGCCGCTTGGTACGTTGGGCGCGTTGAAAATTACCGACGCTGCAGGAACGAACCGGAAATACTTTTAGTAGAACCTCGTAGGTATTTCGCAGGGCCCAGGCGTTTGTGTATGGTCCATAGTATTTAAGCCCTGGACGCTTCTCTTTGCGAGTGATAAATATTCTAGGAAACTCATCAGCCATTGAAATAGCAAGGTATGGATATGACTTATCGTCTTTGAACTGAACGTTATACGTTGGTTGGTACTGCTTGATCCATGAGAATTCCAGCGCTAACGCTTCGAGCTCGGTTGCAACGATGGTCCAATCCACGCGTACTGCTTCATGCACCATCCGATAAGTCTTTTGTGCCAGATTAGAACCAAAATATGTTGTCAGTCTGTTCTTTAGGTTCTTAGCTTTTCCAACATAAATGACTTTGTCAGCAGAGTTGTAGAAGCGATACACCCCAGGCTCTTCGGGAATTTCGCGCGGACGATAGCTTGAGGGTTCCGCCATTATTTCTTCTTTGCTGGAGCTTTCTTAGCCGTCACCCGGTTGGTAGCCAAGATTTCTGCGAGGTACTGTCCGGTGTAGCTGGCTTTAACCTTTGCGACATCTTCCGGTGAGCCCTCTGCAACAACGGTGCCACCACGGAAACCACCTTCAGGACCCATATCAATAACCCAATCGGATGATTTGATGACATCGAGATTGTGTTCGATCACAATCACGGTATTTCCACTTTCAACCAAGCGCTTAAGTACGCCAAGTAATTTGTTAACATCTTCAAAGTGCAGTCCGGTTGTTGGTTCGTCTAAGACGTAGATTGTTCTTCCGGTTGATCTACGCTGTAACTCAGTTGCAAGTTTTACGCGCTGCGCTTCGCCGCCTGAAAGAGTTGGCGCTGATTGACCAAGGCGTACATATCCAAGACCCACGTCGCACAAAGTCTTGAGATAGCGTGCAATTGTTGGAACGGATTCAAAGAAGCTGTGTGCAATTTCAATTGGCATATCCAAAACTTCAGCGATGGTCTTACCTTTGTAATGGACCTCCAGAGTTTCTCGATTATATCGAGCACCATGGCAGACTTCACACGGTACGTACACATCCGGCAAGAAGTTCATCTCGATCGTGATGGTTCCATCACCAGCGCAGTTCTCGCAGCGGCCGCCCTTAACGTTGAAAGAGAAGCGTCCCTGCTGATAGCCGCGGACCTTAGCTTCGCTAGTCTCAGCAAACAGGGCGCGAACTTTATCGAATACTCCGGTGTAGGTAGCAGGATTCGAACGCGGGGTGCGACCAATTGGAGATTGATCAACGTGAACGACTTTATCGAGCTGATCAATGCCGGTAATCGTGCGATGGCGACCTGGAACAAGTCGCGCTCCATTGAGTTTATTTGCAAGTGTTGTGTAGAGAATGTCATTAACTAGCGTGGATTTTCCGGAACCTGAGACTCCGGTAACCGAGACGAAAAGTCCCAATGGAATGCTTACTTCTACATCTTTAAGGTTATTTTCTTTCGCTCCCTTGATCACCAATTGACGTTTTGAATCTACGGGTCTGCGAGTTTTTGGGATTTCAATTGCCTTGCGCCCAGAAAGGTATGCCCCGGTAATTGACTCTTCGGACGCAATTAACTCCTCATAGGAGCCCGAGACAACAACCCGACCGCCATGCTCGCCGGCACCAGGTCCGATATCAACGACCCAGTCGGCAGTACGGATTGTCTCTTCATCATGTTCGACGACGATGAGCGTATTTCCTAAATCTCGTAATCGAGTCAGTGTCTCGATGAGTCTACGATTATCGCGTTGGTGCAGACCGATTGATGGTTCATCGAGAACATAAAGCACGCCAACCAGACCAGAACCAATCTGCGTAGCAAGGCGAATACGTTGTGCTTCCCCACCAGAGAGTGTCGCCGCAGGGCGATCAAGTGAGAGGTAATCAAGGCCGACATCAAGCAAAAAGCCCAAACGTGCGTGAACTTCCTTCATGACTCGTTCGGCAATCTGTGCCTCGCGCTTATTGAGAGTTACCTGCTTTAGAAATATTGCGCAATCATCGATGGAGAGTGCGCAGACTTCGGCAATTGATTTTCCACCTAGCGTGACAGCTAGGACTTCTGGCTTCAAACGCGCACCCTTACATGATGGACAGGGCGTCTCACGCATATACGCTTCAAATTTATCGCGGCTGTAATCACTATCAGTTTCACCATGGCGACGATGAATAAAGGGAACGACACCTTCAAAGCCAGTTGAGTAGTTTCGAACACGGCCATAGCGATTCTTGTACTTAACGTGCACCTCGTAATCAAAGCCACTCATAATCGCTTCTTTAGCTTTCACAGAAAGCTTCTTCCAAGGGTTATCCATCGAAAACTTCAACTCCGAAGCTAGCGCCTCAAGAAGTCGGAGAAAGTATTCTGATGACTGTCCGCCAGCCCACGGCGCGATAGCGCCTTCGTTAATGGAAATTGAGTCATCAGGAATAATCAGCTCTTCATCCACCTCCAACTTCGTTCCGATTCCGGAGCATTCCTCGCAGGCACCAAAGGGAGAGTTGAAGGAGAAAGAGCGGGGTTCAAGTTCTTCAAAGGAGAGATTGCAATCGTGACAGGCCAGATGCTCGCTATAGGTATGTTCTTTCTCGCCCGACTTTGCATCAACGAAATCCAACAGCACTAGGCCGTTGCCCAGTTTGAGGGCGGTTTCGATTGAATCGGTCAGTCGAGATTTACTTTCAGCCTTTGCCGTAAGGCGGTCGATGACTACTTCTATGGTGTGCTTCTCTTGCTTCTTTAACTTCGGTGGTTCGGTTAGTTGGATAATTTCGCCATCAACTCGAGCGCGTGAATAACCTTGCGTCACCAGCTCGGCGAATAGATCAACAAACTCGCCCTTACGCTCTCGAATAACCGGGGCCAACACTTGAAACTTCGTTGTCGCTGGCATCGCTAGAATTTGATCGACAATCTGTTGTGGACTTTGGCGGGAAACTGCCTTGCCGCACTGTGGGCAGTGCGGTCTTCCCGCGCGTGCAAATAAGAGACGAAAATAGTCATAGACTTCGGTAATGGTTCCTACCGTTGAACGCGGGTTTCGATTCGTCGACTTTTGGTCAATCGAAACTGCAGGTGAAAGGCCTTCAATAAAATCAACATCTGGTTTATCCATCTGGCCGAGAAATTGACGGGCGTAGGCAGAGAGTGATTCAACATAGCGTCGTTGTCCCTCGGCAAAGATGGTGTCGAAGGCGAGGCTTGATTTTCCGGAACCGGATAACCCGGTGAAGACAATAAGGGAATCACGAGGGAGGTCTATCGAAACATCCTTGAGATTGTGCTCGCGCGCTCCGCGCACTACCAACTTATCGATGCTCACGTACCAGCCTCATCCATTCCACGAAGTTCGCGCTTCAAATCTATGAGCTCATCACGAAGGCGGCCAGCAAGTTCGAATTGAAGTTGATCGGCGGCGCCACGCATCTGCTCGGTGAGGGAGCCTATCAATGCAATCAGTTCTTGGCGCGGCATCGAATCCGTTGATTTAGCGGCAAATGGAAGTGCTGTTTCAGATTTCTTGCCCTTGATGCTCGCCATGATGTCATCGGTGTCATCGCTCTCTTGCGCAATGAGGTCTGTGATATCACTGATTTTCTTTCGAAGTGGCTGCGGATCGACACCTCGTTCGAGGTTATATGCAACTTGCTTGGCTCGACGTCTATTGGTTTCGTCAATTGCCTTCGTCATGGCCGCAGTCATGTTATCGGCATACATATGTACCTCACCGGAAACATTTCGGGCAGCGCGACCGATTGTTTGAATTAAGGATGTAGAAGATCTCAAGAATCCTTCCTTATCCGCATCAAGGATGGCGACCAAGGAGACCTCGGGAAGATCGAGTCCCTCACGTAATAAGTTGATACCAATCAAAACGTCATATTCGCCCATGCGAAGCTCGCGCAAGAGTTCGACTCGACGCAAAGTATCTACTTCAGAATGAAGGTAACGAACGCGCACGCCACGCTCTTGCAAGTAATCGGTGAGGTCTTCCGACATCTTCTTCGTCAAAGTTGTTACTAGTACCCGCTCATTCTTCTCGGCCCGAATATTGATTTCGTGTAGCAAGTCATCAATCTGACCCTTAATTGGCTTGATGATAATTTGCGGATCAACCAACCCGGTCGGTCTAATTACTTGTTCAACGACATCTCCCCCGACCTTCTCCAGCTCATACTTTCCGGGAGTTGCTGATAAATAAACTGTCTGTCCGGTTCGTTCTAAAAACTCTGGCCACTTCAACGGTCGATTATCAAGTGCACTTGGAAGACGGAATCCGTGTTCCACAAGTGTGCGCTTACGTGAAGCATCGCCTTCAAACATTGCACCAATTTGTGGCACGGTGACGTGGCTTTCATCAATAACAACAAGGAAATCTTCAGGGAAGTAATCAAGTAGACAGTTCGGTGCTGATCCTGCCTCGCGGCCGTCGAGATGCCTGGAGTAATTCTCAATGCCGGAACAGAAACCAAGTTGTTCCATCATCTCTAGGTCGAAAGTGGTGCGCATACGCAGACGCTGCTCTTCCAGCAGCTTTCCCTGTTTGGTAAAGAGGTTGAGTTGAACCTGTAGCTCATCTTGGATATCAGACATCGCACGTTTCATCGTTTCAGGTCCCGCGGCGTAGTGCGTTGCTGGGAATATGTAAATTTCAGTCTCATCATGCACTATCTCACCAGTGAGTGGGTTGAGCGTCATAATCTTTTCAATCTCATCGCCGAACATCTCAATGCGTACGGCAAGCTCCTCATACATGGGGATGATTTCTACCGTGTCTCCGCGAACCCGGAAGGTGCCTCGTTCAAAAGCCATATCGTTTCGTTTGTATTGAACGTCGACGAACTTTCGAAGCAGAGCATTGCGCTCTATTTCATCGCCGACCTTGAGCCGAATCATTCGATCGATGTATTCCTGCGGAGTGCCGAGCCCATAAATACAGGAAACTGTCGCTACTACGATGACATCTCGACGAGTCAGGAGTGAGTTAGTCGCTGAATGGCGAAGCCGCTCTACCTCATCATTAACGCTGGAGTCCTTCTCGATAAAGGTATCAGTCTGTGGAACGTAGGCCTCTGGTTGGTAGTAGTCGTAATATGAAACAAAGTATTCGACGGCGTTATTTGGTAGCAACTCTCGAAACTCATTTGCCAGTTGTGCAGCGAGCGTTTTGTTGGGAGCGAGTACAAGTGTTGGGCGCTGCAATCGCTCAATCAACCATGCAGTCGTTGCTGACTTTCCAGTTCCAGTGGCTCCTAAGAGGACTACATCTTGCTCGCCGTTGTTGATTCGCCGGGCAATCTCCTCGATTGCTGCAGGTTGATCGCCAGCTGGAACGTAATCGCTAATGACCTCAAAAGGTGCGAGTTTTCGCTGAAGATCGGTTACTGGACGCACTTACTTAGCCTAGCGACTGCGGAAGAAGGACGCTCTCCCAGAGATTTTCCACCTTGCGTAGCAGCGAATCTTCATCAGCATCATTACGAATAACTAGATCTGCTATCGCTTCCCGTGATTCTGGTGATGCTTGGGCAGCCATTCGTTTCTCAATTTGCGAGATATAGAGACCACGCTTGAGCAGGCGCTCCTTGCGTAACTGAAGTTCAGATTCGACAGTGATCACGTAATCAAACTTTTCAGCCGCCCCAGTCTCAACGAGAAGGGGAATTTCGTAAATCAAAATGTCACCTTGGTCTAGATCGGCAACCGCTTCGGCGAAGAGCTCCTGCACGCGAGGATGAATGATGGCTTCTAAATCTTTGCGTGCAGATTCATCGTGAAAGACGATATCTGCCAACTTCTTTCGGTCCACATCTCCATTAGTAATCACAGCATCGCCAAATCGAAGCAGAACTTCGGCAAACCCGTCAGTTCCCCTTTCAATAACCATTCGGGCAAGTTGGTCGGCATCGATGACTAGCGCTCCGAGTTCGGCAAAGAACTGAGCAACCATCGATTTACCGGCACCAATTCCACCTGTGAGACCAACAACCAACATTTCTTTACCCTATCTCTGGAAGAAGAAAAATCCCGGTGGGGCGAGCGACTTTAACGAAACAAGTCGCGGCCCCAGCCGGGATTTTTCTTTAATCTCTATTCAGCAACAACAGCAGCTTCTTCAGCTACCTTCGCTTCAGCTTTCTGCTTCTTGTGGGCAAGGAAGCGCTCTTGAGCGACAGCGTACTGACGCTCCCACTCTTCGCGCTGTGAATCAAAGCCCGGCTTCCACTCTTGCGTATCGGCATCGAAACCTTCTGGGTAGATGAAGTTTCCTTCTGCGTCGTAGCGAGCAGACATTCCATATTGAGTTGGATCGAACGCTTCGATTTCAACTTCCTGGCCTTCATTAGCCTGCTTCAATGAGAGTGAGATGCGACGGCGCTCAAGATCGATATCAATGATCTTGACGAATAGTTCGTCATCTACTGCAACAACCTGCTCTGGAATTTCGACGTGGCGTTCTGCCAACTCTGAAATGTGAACCAGGCCTTCAATTCCCTCGTGCACACGAATGAATGCACCGAACGGAACGAGCTTGGTCACGACGCCCGGCACAACTGTGTTAATTGTGTGGGTGCGCGCAAATGCTTGCCATGGATCTTCTTGTGTAGCCTTGAGTGAGAGTGAAACACGCTCGCGCTCGAAATCGACTTCAAGAACTTCAACAGTTACTTCATCGCCAACTTCAACAACTTCACCTGGGTGATCGATGTGCTTCCATGAGAGTTCGGAGACGTGAACGAGACCGTCTACGCCACCCAGGTCAACGAATGCACCGAAGTTAACAATTGATGAGACAACTCCTGTGCGAACCTGACTCTTTTGGAGTTGGTTGAGAAATTCAGTACGTGATTGTGATTGTGTCTGTTCAAGGAATGCACGACGTGAAAGAACTACGTTGTTGCGATTCTTATCGAGTTCGATAATGCGAGCCTCGACCTGCTTACCGATGTATGGAGTGAGGTCACGAACACGACGCATTTCAACAAGTGATGCTGGCAAGAAGCCACGCAATCCGATGTCGACAATGAGTCCGCCTTTAACAACTTCAATAACTGTTCCGATGACAACTTCGTCACGCTCTTTCTTGCCTTCAATCTCGCCCCAAGCACGCTCGTACTGAGCACGCTTCTTAGAAAGGATTAGGCGACCTTCTTTATCTTCCTTCTGTAATACAAGAGCTTCTACTCGATCTCCAACCTTTACGATGTCGTTTGGATCTGCATCATGGCGGATTGAAAGTTCGCGTGATGGAATTACGCCTTCTGTCTTGTAGCCGACATCTAGAAGTACTTCTTCGCGATCAATTTGAACAACTGTGCCTGTGACGAGATCTCCGTCGCTGAAATTTCTGATTGTGCCTTCGATTGCGGCTAAGAAATCTTCCGCTGAACCAATGTCATTTACTGCAATTTGTGTAGTCAAGATGCTCCGTAGGGATAGAAAGTAGTAGGGATAGGACTATTCAATTTTCGCCAGCATTTCTTTGCTGGACGGCAAAGAGTACGTGCGCGAGTGATTAGGTAGCAAATCCCCGCTTAGGAAATCGGACAATCCAGGGCACTTATGCCGCTGAATTCACTAATGTGCCGCTTCGTTCCAACTTCTGCCGATTCCGACCGAGACATCGAGCGGTGCCTTCAGCGGAAATGCGCTTCCCATCTGGGTGCGCACCAGCTCTGAGACTTTATCGACTTCACTGGTTAGAACTTCAAGAATGAGTTCATCATGGACTTGTAGCAAGAGCCGCGATTTGAAGCCATCAGCTACCAGGGCTCGCTGAACATTGAGCATCGCTTGTTTGATGATGTCAGCTGCAGATCCTTGGATCGGCGCATTAAGTGCCATTCGCTCGGCTATCTCACGGCGCTGACGATTATCGTGAAGTAGATCTGGCAAGTATCTACGTCGACCCATCACTGTTTCGGTGTAACCGACTTTGCGCGCTTCTTCAACGACAGTCTTTAGGTAATCTCGAATTCCGCCAAAGCGTTCGAAGTAACGATCCATGAGATCTTGTGCTGCAGGTGGCGTGAGATCCAGTTGAACAGCAAGGCCGTACGAACTCAAGCCATAGGCAAGTCCATATGACATCGCCTTTATTTGTCTGCGCATTTCGGGATCTACTTCTGTTGGCGTAACCCCGAAGACCTCGGCCGCAACCGTTGCATGCAAATCTTCACCAGATTCAAATGCTGCTAAGAGATGTTCATCATTTGAAAGATGCGCCATGATTCGCATTTCAATCTGGCTGTAATCGGCGGTAAGCAGGGCGTCGTAGCCAGTACCTGAGATGAAACAGTTACGAATCTTGCGACCTTCTTCGGTGCGAACCGGAATATTCTGCAGGTTGGGACCTACTGATGATAGCCGGCCGGTCGCTGCCACCGTCTGTGCAAAGTGGGTATGGATTCGTTTATCTTCTCTGATCTCAGCGACGAGACCTTCAATAGTTGTGGCTAACTTCTTGGTTTCGCGAATCCGAAGGAGGGCGGCCAACACCGGGTGCGATGTCTTTTCAAAGAGCCAGTTCAAAGCATCGGCATCGGTTGTGTAGCCCGTCTTAATCTTCTTCGTCTTGGGCAACCCAAGCTCTTCAAAGAGGACGACTTGTAACTGCTTGGGCGATGCCACATTGAATTCGTGGCCTGCCGCCTCGTGCGCAATCTTTGTCTCGCGCGCTACCTCGGCATCAAAGAATGCGGCTAAATTCTCTAACTCTTTCTTATCAACTGCTATCCCCCGGTTCTCCATGATTGCCAGTAACTCTGCAATCGGAAGTTCGAGTTCGTTATACAGTTTTGTTAACCCTCGGTTCGCTAACTCTGTTCTCAGCGAATCACGGAGACCAAAGAGCGCGCAGGCGGTGGTAATTAGTAGCCGCTCAGAAGAACTCTTATCGAGTTCACTTCCATCGCCCCATCGCTCGAGCAGATCAGAGACCTCTTGGGCTCGCACCCCCGGATTAACTAGATACGCCGCAAGGGCAGTATCAAATGCAACACCCGACAGGACTCCTTCACGAGCCAACGCTTTTGCATCGTGCGCAATCTTTTCTACCGTCGGATCTGTAGCCCAATCGCCCATCGTGGGCGAATCGATGAGAAAAGCTGATGTACTCGAGAGCGCAACTGCGTAACGTGCAAGGTCTTCATCCACTAATTCGTAGGCAATTGCGATTGCACCCGAGTGCGCTTTGATCTTTGCATTGGCTTCCTGCGAAGTGAGAGTTTCAGCTGCAATCTCAGCACCGAAAAGTGATGGTATCGCTGCTGAACTTTTGCTCTTTTTTGCGGCTGCCGCACCAGTTGGCGCTGATGAGATTACCTGCAAACGATCCTTAAGAGTTCTAAATTCCAATTGCTCAAAGAGTGCGCTCAGATTTGATTCATCAACACCGCTCCAAGCCAGCGAATCGATCGCAAAATTAATTGGGGCATCATGAATTAACTGAGTCAGCTCTCGATTTCGTACAACGTTTTCAACGTTGGCCCGGAGTGACTCTCCCACCTTGCCACCGACCGTCGCGATACTTGCCAATAACTGCGTTAGTGATCCAAACTCAACGACCCACTTAGCTGCAGTTTTTTCTCCTACGCCCGGAATTGATGGCAGGTTATCGCTGGGATCTCCACGAAGGGCAGCGAAATCTGGATACTGATCCGGTGTCATCCCGTACTTTTCTTGCACTGCCCCGGGAGTCATGCGCGCCATCTCACTAACGCCACGTTTTGGGTAGAGAACTGTTGTTTGCGCGCTCACTAATTGAAAACTGTCACGATCTCCAGTACAGATCAATACCTCTGCGCCTTCCTTTTCCGCTCGCTTAGTAATGGTGGCGATGAGGTCATCTGCCTCAAATCCTTCGAGTGAGAATTGGGTAATTCCAAATCCTTTGACGAGCTCGTGTAGGTAAGACATTTGTGACCGAAATTCATCGGGGGTCTTAGCGCGATTAGCCTTATATTCGGGAAAAATCTCAGTTCTAAAAGTCTTACGTGAGACATCGAATGCGACTGCAACATGGGTGGGCTTTTCATCTTTAAGCAGCGAGATCAGCATGGTGGCAAAGCCATAGATTGCATTGGTGTGTTGACCCTGTGCGGTGGTGAAGTTCTCGGCTGGAAGCGCGAAGAAAGCCCGATATGCCATGGAGTGGCCATCAATGAGAAGCAATCTCTTCGTGGCCATAGCGTCATCTTAGATATAAACTCACCAACTATGACGCAACCAGATTACCTAGCAATCATCAAAGAACGCGGACAAGGCGCCCTCGATATCAAGATGGGCATCGAGATGCTTGAAATCTCCCCCGAAAGACTTGTTGCTCGGATGCCAGTTGAGGGAAACACGCAACCAATCGGATTGCTCCATGGCGGGGCCAATGTTGTGCTCGCTGAATCACTTGGCTCAATTGGAACGCAATTACATGCTGGTCCTGATCGCAAAATTGTTGGCGTTGATATCAATGCCACTCACCATAAATCAGCAACAAGTGGTTGGGTCACAGCAGTTGCAACCCCTATTTCATTGGGTCGCACGTTATGTGTCTATGAGATCGTCATAACAAACGAGGCAGGTCAGCGAACCTGTACAGCTCGCATCACCTGCCTCATTTTAGATAAATAGCTTCGAGCTAGTGCGCACCTGTTCCTAGGTATGCCTCACGCACAGCTGGATCATTTAAAAGTTCTGCAGCTTTTGCTTCCTTCGTGATATTTCCAGTTTCCAGGATGTACGCACGATGAGCACGCTGTAGCGCCTGCTGGGCATTTTGTTCAACCAGCAGAATTGTTACTCCCTGCTTATTGATCTCGGTAATGATGCGGAAGATATTTGCAATCATCTGTGGCGCTAACCCCATGGAAGGCTCATCGAGAAGAAGAACCTTCGGACGTGCCATCAAAGCGCGGCCAATGGCAAGCATCTGCTGTTCGCCACCTGAAAGAGTTCCACCTGCTTGCGCTGTGCGCTCCTTCAAACGAGGGAACAAGAAATAGATGCGGTCCAAGTCTTCCTGCATCTCTGACTTACGATCCTTACGATTGAACTTTCCCATCTCGAGATTTTCAAGAACTGACATACCTGGAAAAATTCCGCGACCTTCGGGGACTTGCGAGATACCGAGATCAACACGCTTATGTGCCGGAATCTTATTGATATCTTCACCGTCAAATGTGATGCTTCCACTGGAAATTGGTCGAAGACCAGAGATGGTTTTAAGAATCGTTGTCTTACCTGCGCCGTTAGCACCGATGAGAGTGACGATTTCACCTTGATTGACACGAACAGAGACGCCTTTAATCGCTTCAATCTTGCCGTAGTGAACTCGAAGGTCTTTAATTTCAAGATTCATCTGCAGGGACTCCTAGGTAAGCCTCAATTACTCGAGGGTCATTTTGTACAACTGAAGGAAGATCATCTGCAATCTTCAGGCCAAAATCCAAAACTGCAACACGATCAGAGATTCCCATGATCAGAGACATATCATGCTCAATCAAAAGCACGGTATATCCCTTATCGCGGATTCTCTTGATCGTTTCAGCCAGCGCAACCTTCTCCGCGGGGTTAAATCCCGCAGCTGGTTCATCAAGTAAAATCAACTTCGGTTCTGTGCCTAGTGCACGTGCTATTTCAAGACGTCGCTGATCTCCATATGGAAGGTTTTTCGCCAGTTGATCTGCGCGGTGATCGATACCCATGAAGGCAAGTAGTTCGAGTGCGCGCGCCTTGCTCTCTCGCTCCTCGCGGCGGTTCAGTGGTGTTCCAAAGAGCGCGCGTATTAATCCCGTCTTCTTGTGAACGTCTGTTGCGGTAATGACGTTTTCAAGTGCAGTCATATCTCCGAAGAGGCGCACATTTTGGAAAGTACGAGCAACGCCAGTTTTAACAACCTGGTGACGCTTCTTGCCTTTGAGGTTTTCTCCATTAAAAAGTATGTCGCCCGATGTAATCGGATAAACGCCTGTCACAACATTAAACACTGTCGTCTTTCCGGCTCCATTTGGTCCAATTAGTGCACAAATCTCACCCTCGTTCACATGAAAATTGACCTGATCCAGCGCTGTAACGCCACCGAATTTAATGGTGACGTTCTTAAGTTCAAGAATCTTCTTCGACATTACATAGTCCTCTTTGCTTCAATTTTTTCCCGCTTTTTGCGTGGCAAGAGGCCATCAGGTCGTAGATTCATCATAATGATGAGTACTAATCCAAAAATAACCTGACGGGCATCGGAAATGAAGCGAATGCGCTCCGGGAGATAGGCAAGAATTGAAGCTCCAAGAACGACTCCCCAAATATTTCCGATTCCTCCGAAGACCACGCAAGCCAAGATGAGAATTGACACATCGAACTTGAACATATCTGGCGAGATAACCATTACTTTGGATGCGTAAATAACACCCGCGGCGCCCGCGACTGCAGCACCGATAACAAACGACCACAACTTATAGACCAGAGTATTAACCCCCATCAGCGCTGCGACATCCTCATCTTGACGAATTGCTTCCCACGCTCGCCCCGGGCGACGTACGGTAAATCGGCGAATCATCCAAATTACGAGCAATATCATCGCAAGGACGAGCCAGAAGAAATGTTCTGGAAACATTAAATTGAATTCAAATCCAAAAATAGTCGGAGGATTTGGAATTCCTGCAATTCCGTTGGGGCCTCCCGTGACGGACAGGTTGAGCGAGACTATTCGAACAATTTCACCAAACCCAAGAGTGATAATCGCTAAATAATCTCCTCTTAAGCGCAACGCTGGAAGTCCGAGAAGGACTCCGGAAAGCATGGCGAAGAGAATTCCGAAAGGAAGGATCTGCCATGTGTTCCACCCATGAAGAGTGGAGAGAATCGCCTGTGAGTAAGCGCCAATGGCGAAGAATGCGATGTAGCCAAGATCCAATAGACCTGACTTTCCAACTACGATGTTAAGACCAAGGGCCATGAGGACGAACATTCCCACTGGATAAACCAAGACATTTTCAAATGAAGTAATTGGAGTATTGAGAAAACTAGTGGGTCCCCACGATGGTGCGAACGGTACAAGTCCTACGAGAACAATAACAATTAGAACAAAGACAGTGCGGACAGGCCGGCTCCATCCCGCCCATATCGCCGCGCCTTTATCTCTGAGATTAAAATTATTAAGTTTCATCATCAGGTCCTCGTCTGCTGAACTGCTTCGCCGAAGAGACCGCTTGGCTTAAAAAGAAGAATGAGTACGAGTACAACGAAGACAGTAACTGCTTTCCACTGTGAGCCTAAGATTGCAGATGAGAATTGCTCGAGCATTCCAAGGGCAAGACCTCCGTAAAAAGCACCACGGATGTTTCCGATTCCGCCGAGCACTGCCGCAGTGAATGCAGCTATTCCCATATTGAAACCCACATTAAAGACGGTGTTCTCATATACGGTGGTGTAGAGAAACGCGGCAGCACCTGTGGTGAGGCCACCAATGAGGAATGTCATTGAAATGACTCGATTTATATCAATACCCATCAACTTAGCATTCTCTTCAGACATCGAAACGGCCCGAATCGCCTTCCCGAGACGGGAGCGGTTCACAAATTGATCCAGAATCACGAAGATAATGATGGGAGCAACAATCGCCAACATCGTGTCGATTCTGAAGTTGGCACCTGCAATTTCACCAAATGTCCACTTCTCAAGTAGGCGTGGGGCAGTTTGTGGCCTGGACTCAGTGAACATTCGCATGGATTCCATGAGGAAAATTGAAACTCCAATTGCAGAGATTAGAGATGCTAATCGGCTTGCCCCACGGGACCGAAGACGCCGATATGCCACAAACTCGACAAGAACTCCCAAGATGGCACAGGCAATCATTGAGCCAACGAGGGCGATGACAAGTGTGTAAACAAGTTTGAAACCGGTCAGGGGTTCTGCATTGACTGGGTGACCAAGAAAATTGATCTCGATCCAAAGAACAGCAAAAGTTCCGAGCATAAATACTTCAGAATTCGCAAAGTTAATGAGTCTCAAAACTCCATACACCATGGTGTACCCGAGCGAGACGAGTGAATAAATGAGCCCGAGTGCTAGCCCCTGTAGAGCAAGGGACCAAAACTGCGTCGTTATTACTGAAAAATTCATGTTGACCATTCTGTTGAACTACAGATGAACTATGAAACGTGACTACACCCGAATAGATATCCGGGTGTAGCCACGCATTACTTCATATTTAGAGCGAAGAATAAATTCTCAACGGATTAAGCAAGTCCGTCGTATTTAATCTTCCCATCTTTTACTAGGTAACCACCAACGTCAGCTCCACCGACGATGTCTCCATAACGGTTGAACTTAATTGATGATCCGCCTGCACCCTTGAATGTGTTGGTGTTCACGCAGAGCTGGATTGCTGAACGTGTGAGCTTGCCCTGTTCGATACAGGTAAGGAACACGCGTGCGGCGTTGTAAGCAGTTGTTGAGTAAAGTCCTGGGACCTTAACTCCGGTGATTTTTGTAAATGATGCGAGCTCATCCTTAGTAAGAAGGTTCTCGAAAGGAACATCAGCTGCAGTGAGGCGAACGCCTTCTGCTGCCTTACCTGCTAGATCTGGGAAGTCTGATGTGTTAACACCATCTCCAGCTGCAAGAATTCCTGTGTATCCACCATCGCGAAGTGCCTTGAAGAACTTTGCTGCTTCTGTGGTGTAACCACCGTAGATAACAACGTTTGCTCCTGCTGCCTTTACCTTCGCTGCAACAGATGTCCAGTCAGCAGTTCCGCGTGGAACTGAATCTGTACCCGCTACAGCGATTTTCTTAGCTGATGGCAATGCGTACTTGATAAGTCCTGCACCGTATGTTGTTTGGTCATCAACAAGATAAATCTTAGGTGAAGTTACACCCTTTGTTGCGTAACGAACTAGTGCTGGTGCCTGGAAGCCATCGTGTGCAACGACACGGTGAAAGACTGGGAATCCACGATCCGGAGCCTTTGGATCTGTTAGTGAAACAGCAGATGCTGAAGGAGCGACCATTGTGAGGCCAGCAGCCTTGTATGCAGGGAATGAGTTACGAGCTTCACCTGAACATGATGTTCCAATAACGCCGATTACTGCCTTGTTAGCTGCAACACCAGGAGCGATGTTCGCTGCAACAGTTCCGTCGCACTGTGAATCTGCCTTAATGAGCTTCACTTTTGTCTTTGGGTTGGTTGCGTTGTAAAGCGCAATTGCCCACTCTGCACCTGGATACTGATCCTGGCCGAGTTGTGCATCAGGGCCTGTTAGTGGGCCCATAAATGCAAGTGTTACTTCTTTCTTCGGTGCTGCGGTCGCCGGAGCTGTTGCAACTGCACCAAATGCAAGTGTTGCAGCAGCGATAATTGCGAAGCCGCTTACGATCTTCTTATTCATGTATTGCCTTCCTGTTTCGTCTTTCATGTGTCCCGGGACAGGGAAGCGCTAAGAGTAATGCTCAACCCGCACTTGAGACAAGGCAGAATTCCGGCCTTTCCCGCATGAGTTATTACTTTTGGATTACAAAAAGCCTGGAAATCGGCTATCTATCCAGGGCAGCTTCAGGTGAAATCACGGCCTGGGCCACCTCTCTCATACTTAGCCGTCGGTCCATCGCCGCCCGCTGAATCCAGGAAAATGCCTCTGGTTCTGAAAGATTTAGGGCCTTCATCAAGATTCCTTTAGCGCGATCGATAATTTTGCGAGTCTCTAGTCGCTCGTGTAGGTCAGCAACTTCAACTGCCAGTGATTGCATCTGCGTGTGACGACTGATGGCAATTTCGATAGCCGGAACAAGATCACCGATAGTAAATGGTTTAACCACATAGGCCATTACTCCAGCATCTCGCGCCCGGTCAATGAGCTCACGTTGGCTAAATGCTGTGAGCATCAATACTGGAGCAGTTGCAATGATCTTTTCGGCCGCAGAAATGCCATCAAGTACCGGCATTTTCACATCAAGGATTGCCAGATCTGGTTGGTGTTCTAGCGCTAACGCAATTGCTTCTTCACCGTTAGTGGCCTGGGCAATTACTTCGTAACCCGCCTCTTGCAACATTTCTACGAGGTCCATACGGATGAGTGCTTCATCTTCGGCGACGAGAATTCGTACCGCCTTCTTTGCACTCGTTTCATTGCTCATGTGCCTCGAGTCGGATTCGAACCGACACTATGCAGTGTTTGAGACTGCCCTCTCTACCGTTGGAGTACCGAGGCGTGAGCCCAT
>Ga0247836_1000888_pt1 | contig 52056 bp, 41 predicted proteins | sample LaCruzMarch2015__4_FD_187116 | JGI IMG/M metagenome (GOLD analysis project Ga0247836, IMG submission 187116) | Freshwater microbial communities from meromictic Lake La Cruz, Castile-La Mancha, Spain - LaCruzMarch2015_14m | ecosystem: Environmental > Aquatic > Freshwater > Lake | place: Spain... | reverse complement strand
TTGCTATGTTTCCGCCGGACAGGTCCATGTCGACGTCGACGGGCGATCCAAGGTGGAGGCGGATGAGATTTTCAAATACGGAGAGAACGGGGTGGAAATCGACGGCGCCCGGGTGGATTTGGCCTGATCGGAAAGGAGTCGGGGTCTCCGACCCCGGAACGCGTTGCTGAGAAGAAAGCTTAAGGAAGTGAGAGGGGCTGCCAGCCCCTCTTCCTCCGATGAACAGGGGCAGCCTGCCCATGTCACTCTCCAGAGAAACTGTTTACTGCGGCAATCACGCTATCGACTTCGGAGTCCGACATTTCCGTGAAAAATGGAAGCCGAACGAGGCGCTCGCTCACTGATTCTGTCACCGGACACTCATCGCCGGGACGCCCGATTTTGCGCCCCATTTCCGATAGATGCAGCGGAAGGTAATGGAAGACACACATCACGCCCAGAGCTCGCATCTCGCGAATGAAACGGTTCCGAGTCTCCCCGTCTGGATGCAGCAAATAATACATGTGAAAGGGATTGTCACACTCCGGTGGAACATGAGGCTGTCCGATTCCGTTTGCCAATGCCCACTCACTTAACTGTTCATGGTAGCGATGCCAGATCGCCCCGCGTTTTCCCTGGATGCTGTCTCGCGATTCCAACTGCGCATACAGAAATGCCGCGAGCATGTCCGAGGGAAGGAAGCTCGAACCGAGGTCCATCCACGAATACTTATCGACCAGACCCTGAAAGAATTGTTTCCGATTCGTACCCTTCTCCCAAAAAATTTCCGCGCGATGCACATGCTCGGGTTTGTTAAGCACCAGCGCCCCGCCCTCGCCGCAGAAAAAGTTTTTCGTTTCGTGGAAGCTCTGTGTCGCGAATGTGCCAAACGAACCGAGCGGCCGGCCCTTCCATCGTCCGAACAACCCGTGTGCATTGTCTTCAATCACCGGAATTTCGGCGCTTTCCCCAATGCGGAGGATCTCATCCATCTGCGCACCGATTCCCGCATAATGGACCACCACGATCGCACGCGTCTTTGGCGTTATAAGCGACTCGAGGAGACGCTCGTCCAGGTTCAGGGTGTCCGGGCGAACATCGCAAAATACCGGCACCGCACCCCGCAGGGCGTAGGCATTGACCGTGGAAACAAAGGTAAAGGATGGGACGATCACCTCGTCACCTTCCTTTAAATTAAGGAGCAGGGCGGTCATTTCGAGTGCCGCCGTGCAGGAGGTTGTCAGCAGAACACGTGATGCGCCCATTTCACGTTCGAGTAACGCCTGGCAGCGTTTGGTGAACGTTCCGTCGCCGGAGATGTGCATCGCGCCTACGGCCTCGGAGAGATACTGCCATTCGTGGCCGGAGAGGCTTGGACGGTTGAAGGGGATTTCGTCGGGCATTAGCGGGACAGGAGGAAGAGTCCTGCGAGGATCAGCGCAGTTCCGCCGGCTTTCATCAACGTCATTTGTTCGTGAAACAGCGGAACGGAAAGAATGGCCACGAGAGGAAATGCGAGGCTCATGAACGGGTACGCGGTACTAAGTGGCATCTTCGTCAGTGCGGCCATCCACGTGAGGGATGCAAGGAATGCCGAACCAAAGCTGGAGATGACGAGCGGACTTAAGAGTTGCTTCACAATGAAGATCGCCGCCGGGATCATTTCCACCGGCATCTGTCCTGCCCGGTCCATGTGCCACTTCAGCGACAACTGGCCGTAAACGGTCAGGGCGATTGTGATGAAGATGAACAGCGCGCTCAACTGGACACCTCTTCATCGCGACGGACGAGGATCGTGAACTCGTACAGTCCGTAGTCATGCAGGACACTCACATTGCGTGAGAGATGGCGTTTGCAGAAATCAAAGAGGCGCATCGGATCGGGGTAGTACAAGTCCGGACGCATCCGGTCGGCGTCGGAGTAGCTCGTCAATGAATTGAACGCGAGGCCCCGCCGACTTAGGCTCCAGAGCTTCTGGAGTAATTCGAAAACATAGGGTTCCCACTCTTCGACGGATCGGCCGAGCTTCAGGGCCAACAGACCGCTGCCGAGGACAAAGTCTGCGGGTTGGACCTCCGCTTCGCTGTCGGTGAAGGTGGCGTTGTCGATGGAGCCAAACAGTTCCCTTGCATGGTCGATCATGCCTGGCGTGAAGTCGAATCCCTGATACCGGCTGCTCGCAATCGCATTATCGCGCATCCATCCGGCGAGCGCTCCGTACCCGCAGCCGTAATCGAGGAAGCTCGGGACTTCCCGCGAGGGCTTGCCGAGGGGATGCTGCAGAATCCGGAAGAGTTGCCGGAAACAAATGCTCTGGCGTTCCTCGGATCCCCAGTCGACGCCGCGTGCGGTGGGTCCGTGTTCCTTGAGTTTCGCCGCGAAGTACTCGGGCAGCGCAGCTGGCGTGTCGTTCATGAATCGGAAGACGGTGAAGTGGGTGATTTTCCGGAATCCTCCGCCGCATAGCAGCGGCGAACGGTCGTGTATGGTCTTTGCTTCACCTCCGTGAAGATGACGGAAAGGTACGTGGAAATCACCCCCAGATTGAAAATGATAAATCCGCCAACAAACCAAATCGACACGATGAGCGATGTCCAGCCGTCAACGGAGACCCCCAGGAAGAAGCGCTGGAAGAGGACCCACAGGATGTACAGACCCGATGGAACGCTCAAAATCAACCCGGCATAGGAGATGAACACGAGGGGCATACTGCTGGTCGAGGTGATCGAGTCGATGAACAGTTTGATTCGCTTTTGGAGGGTGTAGGACGACGAATTCTTGTGGCCGTCTTTGTTGATCGTCACCGGCGTTTGACGAAAGCCGGTGAGCTGCCACAGGGCCTCTATGGCGAAGCGGTGTTCGCGGTACTCGAGTAGCGCAACGACGTAGTCCCTCCGCATCAGGCGCGCAGTAAGCTGATTGCGCTCCATTGGCGAGGACGACATTTGATTGTAAATTGTGTAGTACAGTTCGCCAAGCAGGCGCCCGTGAAGAGGTCCGTGCCGCTGTTCCTGTACGCCAAAGGCGACATCTGCCTCGGTTCGAACAAAAGCCTCCCACAGCGTTTCGAGACTCTCCGGAGGCTCCTCGAGGTCGACATCGATCAGGAAAACCAAGTCCCCCCGGGCGTGTTCCAGTCCGGTCATCATGGCTTTGTGATGGCCGAAATTGCGGGAGAGCTCGACGGCCCGCACGTGCGGATCCTCGCGCATCAAGTCGAGGACGACTTTCAGCGAGGCATCGGGTGAGCCGTCGTCGACAAACACGAACTCGTAGTCGGTTTGACCGATGTTCCGGAGCGAAGCGAGGCAGCGCCGGTGGAACTCGCGAATATAGTCTTCCGAGCGGTAGAGGGTGGCAACGATCGAAATCATGCGCGCTTGAGGAAGGCGGGGGCGTCGGGGCCGGTTTGGAAGATGAGGTCCAGGATGCTCACGGCGTGATCGAAGGGCGGATGGAACTGCGGATACTCTGGATATCCGGCGTAGTCGAAATACTCCAACGCAATTCCGGCCTCGCAGAAAAGTTCTTCCTGCATGTAAGCCCTGGCCGCAGGGCCGGAAATGTACACGTTCGCCCCTGCTGACTGGCACAGCCGCACCAACCGTTCGGTCTTGTCCCCGTGTGAGGCGTACTCCGTGCTGTCGCGGATGGGAGTCGCGATTCCTAGCACCGCACAGATGGTTTCGATGAAACGACGATTGATCGCGCTCAGGAGGACGTCGTGTGAACCCAAATAGCATTGCTCGAAGGTTTTGCGGAACATCGGGAAAAAGGGGGCCTTGCTGTAGTGTGCCACGATCGAACGCCAGTGGTCCGCCCTCCATTCGGGATCGGAAACTTCCGTTTCGCTAATCTTTTGGAAGTACCGACCCTTCACCAGCACAGGAATGGTGAGCCACACGGCGCCAGCCGGGGTTTTGATCTTGTTGCGGTTGCGCCAGTCCCTCTTTGTGAATTGGACTTCGTCGAGGAGGATGAACTCGTCGACGGAGCGGATCAGGTCGAAATACCCTTTCCACGGAATGTAATTGGACTGGACGATGGCGACGCGCTTCATCGGGTTTTGTGCGGCGGCGGCGGGTTGGCCTCGCGGGCGAGGTTGCGGTACGCAGCGATAGCGCCGTACATCGGGGTTTCCAATTCGAACAGCTTGCGCCAGCGGGTCGGATCCTGCGCCTCCTGCGAAACGCGTTCCGCCACCAGTTGAGAGATCGGATTCAAATAGATGCCGTACTCCGATGGCCACTCAACCGATGCATCCTTGGGATCGCGGAAGGTAAGGAGAACGTCGACGTTATCCCGCACATTGGCGACGGCGATCGCCGCGATCTCCTCCGCGGGAACACCCGCAAAATGGACGTTCCAGTAGGTTTCGTGCGATACAAATGTAAATGTTTCGTCGATGCGCGGCGTGGCATTTCGCCAGGTGCCGTAGACGTACAATCGAGGAATCGCTTCGTCGAAATACACCCCCCAAATCCAGTCGCGCGGGCTGTCTTTGATCTTTCGCGTCAGGTTGCGGAAGAACTTGCGCGCCGCAGTGTCGGTTTCGTTGTAGTAGCCAACCTTTAGCCGTCCCGTGTGCACCGCCGATCCAATAAGTGCGACGGATGAGAGCGCGATCACCAGTCCGAAAACGGCGGGTGCGGAGAGGCGGAATCGACCAAACGCGGCCAGCGGCATTGAGCCGGTCGGGGAGGGGAAGGGACCCCACATCCAAAAGAATCCCACAAGGAGAAGGCTGATCCCGGGGAAAGTCGCGTGCCGAGCCTCGCCGATCTGACAGGTGAACCCGAGGAACAGGAAAACCGAGCTTGCCAGCCAAAGGCTTGTGGCAACGCCTGGCCAAACGGGTTCGCCGCGTTGCCGACGAATCCATGCGCCGACACCGATGCACGCCACGCCGATGAAGAGGAATGCGAACCCGGTGAACTGGAAAAGGGATTCGTAAGCGAAGCGAAGCGACTCCGGGATCGTTTTCTGTCCGTAACCCGCGCCGACGTAGTACGTGAAGAGCGCGTCGAACCTGGGCACGATGAACGCGAGAGTCAGCAGCACCGCGGGAGCCCCTGCCGCGGCGAGCGCGCGCGAGCCATCGCGAAAGGGGGTTGCGCTCTCCCGGGTGTTCTGAAAGATGGCCCAAGCCAGAAGCGGTCCGCATGCGAGGAACAGATAGACACAGGTTACCTGCCTTGCCCAAACTGCGAGACCTCCGATGATGCCGAATGCGCACAGCCACCGCAGATTTCGGGCGCGGTCGGAGAGTGCAAAGCAACATGCCGCGGCGCCAACGAGGAAGCCGCCGGGGAGATCGAGCCAATAGGCGCCCATGCCCCAACGGGGATCATAGAATCCGGGAACGGCACACGCGAAGAGCGCAGCAGAGGCCGCGGCTATCATCGACCCCGTCCCCCTGTGCACCATCCAACTGAGCAAAACCAGAAACAACGCCAGCGCCGGTGCCGCCGTGTAGAGGTGGGCCCCTTCCGTCCCCAGAAGCCGCGGGGCCACGATCAGCAGCGGCAGCGTGCGCAGCGGGTTCCAGCCATGGAGAAGTTCGGACCCGATGACGGCGAGGCGGCCTTCGCTAACCACGCGGTTGCGCAGGACGGTGTCGTTGTGGATGTACGCCAAGGGATCGTAGAACAATACCCGGTGCTCCATGTAGGAGGCCTCGATCCAGCCGCACACCAGCGCGACGGCCACGGCTCCGAGCATTCCCCAAAGGGCGAGGGCGCGGCGCGGCGTCACAAGAGGCGCGGGAGCGGCGTGTCGTCGCCTTTTGGTGGAAGGTGCATGCGCATTCGCCAGCGTGCCTGTCTCTTGGCTATGGCGTCAATCCCACTTTGCCGCGCAGCGACGCAGCGACGCAGCGGGCCTGTTTTTTTTCAAAACCTTCATGGCGCGCGACGCCGGACGCAGTATGGTGTCGGATAGGTTATGAAGATTCACTCCGCGCTGTGTGTTGCGACCGCTTCCGTTCTTCTCCTGACGAGTTGTGAGTCCGGTCCCACGTCGATTTTTCCACCGCTCCCGCCTTTGCCCCCGATTAACGTAAACGTCGCTCCCGCCCCAGGCGGATATGTTCGCACTTTGCCCGTCGGATATCGGCCGTACTACTATCGCGGACGGACTTATTACACTTACAACAACGTCTACTACCGTCCGCATCGGCGTTACGGATACGTGGTCGTCAGACGGCCTTACTAGTAACCAAAGGGGTAACCGATTGGTTACCTGAAAAGCGTGTCCACGCCCATGGCGGTTTTTCTCAGAAACTTTGGCAGGGCCTCCCGGTGCCGAACGCGGAAGAAGCGGTAGATCCACGAAAGCGCGTTCAGGGTAAGCAGGCGGTCGAGGACCTGACGGTATCCGCGCTGGCGTCGGACGAGCAAGCGCAGGAGCCACGTGACGGTTCGCCGATTGAACCGGGCGGGTTCCACCGCGACGCGGATGCGGTAGCGCTGCCTCAAGCTCCGGGGCCAACGGGCCTTGTACGCCTGTTTGGCGTGAGCAATCTTTTCGATGATCTCGGGGTCCGAGGGAAGAAAGTAGTACCGGCGCGCCAGCAGCACGAGAGCGAGGGTCTCCCGCATGAACACGATGTCCTCCTCCGGAAGATCGAGTTGGCGGACCAATTCGAGCATACGCTCAAAGTGAGAAAAGGCGGCCTCGCCGGTCCGGATGGCATCCTCCGGGTCGTGCACGAAATAAGTCAGCGTCTTACGGATCGGCTCGTTGATGAAGATGTTGTCCCAGTAAACGTGAAGGAGCGGGGGAATCCGAACCCGTCGGAAGAACAACTTTTGACGGGCAAACTCCTCAATGTAGAGGAGATCCCGAATGACCACCTCCGTGAGTCGAAGGAGTTCCAACGCGGCGGGCGCGTCCTCTTTCCCAAAAAACGAGGCGACGGCTTCCTCAACGGTCGCGCGGTCGAGGAAGATTTTCGCCGCCACCGCGGCGTTGAGCTCAATCCACACGCCCAGGGGCTCAAGAAACGCACGGCGTCGAAAGGCATGCCAGCCGCCGGTCTGACACCAAATCGAGAACCCGACGACGTTATGCGCTCCCGCCAATTCCCGCGAGTAGTGCTCGCAGTCCCAACCGATGAACGACGGATACTCTCCCGCGCCCTCGTACTCGCGCCGCGCTTGAATCTCGATGATCTTTGGAAGGGATACCCGGAAGAAATGCCGGTTGAGCGACAGGTAACGGAAAAAATCGCTTTCTCCGTATTTCATCGAAACGATGAGAAAGGCCGAATCGATCCCGCGCAGGGCGGACGCCAGCCGACCCCGATGCCAGATGAGGTCGCCGATAAGGTGCGCGCCCACCGTCCATGTGCGAAAAATCAGTCGGCGCCCTCGTTTTTCAAAAACCGGGAGCAGCGCACGGAGGGTTCGGTTCACTTCCCGGGCTGTTCGCAGGAACAACCGACTGCGAAGCGGATCTTCGACGTCGATCCCATCGCTTTCCCCGATTCTTAGAATGATGCCCTCGATCTCCGGGAACTCGTCAAGGCACTGCGCAACGAGTTCCGCGAACCACTCCGTGGCGCGTGGGAGGGAGTCGGCCAGATGCAAATCGACGGCCGCGGAGGTCGTGAGGAAGTCTGCGGTCAGGTAAACGCGGATGCCGCGGATTCGAAGGAGTTCGAATAGAATCCGGAATTCCTCACGGAACACCGCGTTGCGCTCCCGGATTTCGGGTTCGAGCCAGGGGTGATCCGATAAATGCGCCACATCATCGAGCGAGACCGCGTTGTACCCCAGGGCGGATACGCGGTCGGCAAAGATTTCCATTTCCTTGCGGATCGCCTTCCATTGAGACGAGCGCGCCTCGCCCTGAGTGGCGAGATGGGTAAAGGGGATCTTCGACCAGTTGATGCGCCGTTTGTCGTAACCCTTGAAGAAAGGGCCGATGGCATCAATGAGGGCGAGTTGCATCCGTGGCGAGGGCGGTTGGGAGCGTAGTCAAGAGATCCCGCCTCCCGCGTACAAGTCCGGAAGTCTGTCGATGCCGTGCGTTACGACATCCACTTGCGGTACGCTTGATACTTGTTCGATGCCGTGGCGGCGACGCAGCGCTGCTCGAGCGCGGTCATTTCTCCCGCGGTCATCGGGGAAAACGACGCGGCAATCGCGGCGTTTTGGCGGAGTTGGTCGACCGACTGGATGCCGCTCACCACGGTGGCCACAGGTTGCGACAGGGCGTAACGCAGTCCCTCCTCAACGGAGAAAACGCCATCGCGAACGGGATTTGCATTCCCGCCCAGGGTTTTCATCGCGAGCGGGGCAATTTTTTGTTTCAGGAGCTCGGGGAGGACTCGACGGACGAACGCATCGGAGTTCGCCTCGATGGGAGAAATCGGTAGCTGGCATGCATCGAACGGATAGCCATGGGAGAGCATGGCCAGGTGGACGTCGGGATCGGTGTGACCCGTGAAGCCCACGAAACGGACCTTTCCCTGTTTGCGAGCCTCGTCGAGTGCCTCGATCACGCCGCCCGGGGCGAAGGCCCGCTCGACCTGCTGCATCGTGGACAATGCGTGCACCTGCCAGAGGTCGATGTGGTTCGTTCCCAACCTGCGGAGGGATTCTTCAAGCATGGTCATCGCCTCCGCGCGACCCCCTTTGTCGTGAGTGCAGACCTTCGTCATCAAAAAGATCTCGTCACGGCGGCCCTTGATGCACCGACCCATGAGGTCTTCCGAAGCGCCGTTGTGGTAGTCCCAGGAATTGTCGAAAAAGTTGACGCCTGCATCGAGTGCGGCATTGACGATCTTTTGCGCCTCGTCGTCGCTTGCCACCCGCAGGGTATGGCCGCCAAGGCATAGCGAAGACACCATCACGTCGTTCCGCCCAAATTTACGACGCGGAACGGGAGTGCCGGAGGATGCTTGCGACGGCGTGGGGTTTCCCTGTGCCGTGCCGGGGAGGCCGCTGGCGACGAGGAGCCCGGCCCCTGCGAGACCGAGGTGTTTCAAAAAGGCGCGTCGTGAGCGTGGGGCGTGATCCATGCCTTCACTTTCTCCCGGGAGTTGGAGCCGTCAAATGAGAACGTCTTCCCTGAGGGATTCACCGGATGGTCCCTGACTTTGGATTCGACGTCGCCACAAGAAACAGGGACGGTGGATTCGCGATGAAACTTACCATGGAGTCCGTTGATTTGCCGACGTCGCGCGGTGCGATGCGGGTCTATCTTTTCTTGCCGGAGGGCGGCGGCCGCTTCCCGGCGGTCGTGTTCTATTCGGAGATTTTCCAGATGACCGAACCGATTCGTCGCATGGCGGCGGCGTTGAGCGGCGAGGGGTATCTCGTCGCAGTTCCGGAGGTGTACCACGAATTCGAACCGCCCGGAACGGTGCTCGCTTACGACGAGGCGGGGTCGGAGCGGGGGAATGCCCTCAAGTACACGAAGGAAATTGCCTCGACGGACGAAGACGCTGCGGTGGTGGTGAGTTTTCTGGCATCGCACCCGCGAAGCACGGGGAAGGTGGGTTCCTACGGTGTTTGTCTGGGCGGACATCTCGCGATCCGTGCAGCGTTGGAGCCGTTGGTCCGTGCGACCGGTGCTTTTTATCCCACCGATCTCCATTCGTCCACGCTCGGTTTGGGAAAGAGCGATGACACCCTGCAGCGCCTGGGCGAGGCGGGTTCGCCGTTTCTGCTCCTTTTCGGGCGTCAGGATCCGCATGTGCCGGAGGCCGGGCGGCGAGCCATCTACGATCGCTTCCGGGAACTCGATCTGACCTTCGAGTGGCACGAGTTTAATGCAGCGCACGCCTTTTTGCGGGACGAGGGCCCGCGTTACAACCCGGCGCTCGCCCGGGTCTGCCATTCGCTCCTCTTGAGGTTTTTTGCCGAGCACCTTGGTGCGGGCTGAAATCGGGCGTTGGGTGATCATCACACGGCCCGCCCGTTGAATAATTTCCCAACGAGAGCCACGACGGACGCTGCGCCAGACGCTACAACGCTCAGTCCGCCGAACGAACCGCGTGGATTTTAAGGTGCATCCGGACCATGTCGTTCACGACGCGCTTTCCGAGGAACGCGAAGAGGCGGCCGGGGTGAAAGGTACTGCCGAACTTGGTTCGATCGAATTCGATCGTTCCCTGCGCGGTGACATGCTCCGGGTTGGCTGTGGAGATGATCGCGGGAAACGCGATGTCGTTTTCCCGTCCACGCAGGCGAAGGACGCTGAAAACTTCCGCGTTCGGTGAATCAGGTCCGGCTTCCCGGTGCTCCGCATGGTGAATGGACAACAACGCGGTCGGGTGTTCATCAATGTTGAACATGTCGCGGTGACGCAATTGGGTGATCATCATCGCGTTCATTTTCGCGTCCTCCACGTCGGCGCATTCGATCGAGTTCATGTCGATCGTGAGCATGCCGTCTATCAGCTCGCCTTCGGAAAATCGCAGCTGCCCTTTGGAAAACTTGAGATAGCCGCTGTGATGGTCGAGGAGATTCAGCCCGGTCCAACGGATCACGCTTTGCTGGGTGTCGAGTTGATACGAGCCATTCGCGGCGGCCGCGGCGGGGACGGGACCGTCACCGAAGATGGGATAGCCACCGGCTGACCAAGCGCGGAGTCCGCCGCGGAAATCGGACACATTGGTAAACCCGGCGGCGGAAAGCTGGCGTGCGGCCTCATCCGAATCGAGCGAGGGTTTTCCTTCCCCATACACAATGATCGGCGTCGCCAGGTTGCCCACCAGTGATTTCACCTTCTGAACAAATGACGGATCGTAAGCGCAAAGATTCACCGCACCCGGAATCCGTCTCGCGACGTAATGTTCTTCAGGCAACACGTGGATGAGAAGGGGTCGTGAGGGGTCAGTGAGAGCTTGCTGAACTTGGGCGGCAGTGAGGATGCGCATTCGGCTTTCTCCGGTAGGGAATCGAATTCGACGCCGTGGTGGATGGGTGAGGCGAAAAAGACTCCCTCTCTTTATTTAAACCGTTTTGTCGCGGATTCCATCGAAACTTGACAAACTCACGAAGAATGATCGCGGCGGACAGTGATTTCGTGAGGCGCTTGGGGGAGTGCGCGCGGCGGAATGTTCTTCTGGGAACATCTTCCTGGAAGTACGAGGGCTGGCTTGGGCAGCTCTACGAACCCTCGAAGTATCTTTACAGGGGAAAGCTGGCCCGCAACCGGTTTGAGGCTGGATGCCTGGAGGAGTACGCCCTCGTTTTCCGTACGGTGTGCGTCGATGCCGGATACTACCGGTTTCCGGATCCCGGCTACCTCTCAAAACTCGTGGCGCAGGTTCCGGCCGAATTTCGTTTTTCGTTCAAGGCAACCGATGAGGTGACCATTCGACGTTTTCCCAAACAGCCCCGACACGGAGACCGCGCTGGCTGTGTGAATGAGAACTTTCTGAACGCCCCGCTTTTTACCGAAGCCTTTCTGGGCCCGATGGAGCCCCACCGGAGCAACGTCGGGGTCATCATGTTCGAATTCTCCCGATTCCACCCCGGCGATTTCGCGAGGGGTCGCGACTTTGTCGAAGCGCTTGACGGATTTCTCGCGGGGCTTCCGTCGGGTTGGCAATTCGGGGTTGAAATCCGCAATGCCTCGTTTCTTCAGCCCGAGTACTTCGCGATGCTGAGGCGTCACGGCGTGGCGCATGTCTTCAATGCCTGGACGGACATGCCGACGATTCCTGAGCAGATGGCGATGCCGGGAAGCTTTACCGCAGATTTTTTCGCTGCCCGCTTCCTGCTGCGTCGCGGGCGGAAGTACCAGGAAGCGGTCGATGCCTTCTCGCCATACGTGGAGATCCGCGACCCGGATCCGGTCGGCTGCGCTGCGATCCGGGAACTGTCACAACGGGAGATGCGGGCGCCGTCGTACGTTTTCGTGAACAACCGATTTGAGGGCAACGCGTTGCTGACGATTGCCGCGGCCCTCGGGGTGGAATTGATCTGAAGCCGGCGGATGCGAGTCGACGATGGTCCGCGCCATGGCCCACGGGGCTTCACTACGAATGGGTCAAGCGTGGTTCGGGGGTTGGGTTGGGTAACCGCAGATTAACAGGATTTGCGCAGATTTTCTCCTGGGTCAAAACGAAGCGCTTCCATCGCGGCCTCGAGCACGGCGTAGGTTTGTGGGTCCTTTTTCATGAAATCTGCGAGCATCGGCGAAAATCTTCGGTGAAAAATCGCGGAGTGGATTTTGGGACCCTACGGTTGTCTTTATGTAGTTTCGGGGGCGCTTGAACCCTAGAAGTCACCAATTTCTAACGCTGGTTGAGAAGACGGGCTACGTGCCGAGACTCCGGAAGTTTTCGACGATCGTTTGGAGTTCGGGCTCTTCGGGTGGCAGGTACTTTTGCAGAAGCGCGATCGCTCCCTCGTAGAAGGATCGAGCCCTCGCCACGTCCCCGCGCATTTGGTAGACGACTGCCAGGTTGTGCATGGAGCGGGCCACATCGGGGTGGTTGGCTCCGAGACTACGTTCCCGCATGCCCAGGGCGCGCAGGTGAACGTCTTCCGCCTTGTCGAACGCTCCGGCTTCCGTAAAGGCGACTCCGAGGTTGTTCAACATCACGGCAACCTCCGGGTGGTCGTTCCCGTGGATCTGGCGAGCCTCCTCCACCGCTTCGAGGTAATAGGTTTCGGCCCGCTCGGGTCTACGCAGGCGCCTTTCAATGCCGCCGAGGTTGTTGAGAATCGTTGGGATGGCAGAGCGGTCGTGGGCCGTTTTGCAGCAGTCCAGGGCGTTCTTGTAATGGCGGATCGCTTCCTCGGATTTCCCTACGGCCTCGTCGAGTAGGCCGATTTTCATTTCCAGCCGTGCGGCAACCGCAAAAAGTTGTGCGTCCGTTGCCAATTTGAGCGCCTCGGCAAAGCTTTCTTTCGCGCGGCCGAGCCCGTTCGCGGATTGGTGAACGTCTCCGGCGATCTCGATCGCGTCCACGAGCCGCTTGCTGTTGCGGGAGAACGCGCTCCGGGCGGCTTCGACAAATGCCTCAGCCGCCTCTTGGTGCAGGTGGTGTTCCGCGCTCCGGGCACGCTGGCCCTGCAGGTCCGCGCACAGCGTCGTCCAAAGATCGCTCGTATTTTGGGAGATCATCGCCTGGGCTTTCCTCACCAGCCGGTAGTGTGGTCGGTTCCGACGGCATGCGCAACGCTGCAATCGTTCGGTCTCGTAATCGAGGGGCCCTGCCCGCATGTGACATGAGAATATCGGCGGCGTTGCCCGGGCGCGGTACCGCGTGGCCCAACAACCCGCACAGGGAAACCTCAAAATGCTCCACCGCGCGCTCCGATGGGTCGCGGCTATCCAAGTGCACCAGCGCGCGGTGGAACAAGTCAAAGTACTCGGGCGCGCTCGCGGATGGCTCGACCGTGAGTTCCATCAACTCCGCAAAGTAGGAGCAAACGAGCAGGCCCGCATAAGTCCGGCGAGCACGTTCGTGTGAATCGATCAGCTTGCATTCCCGCAATTGGTGCAATTCCGAGCGCGGGGAGGGCGCGACGGTGATCTCCGCCTCCGCAAACAAATCTGCTCCTGCGATGAGCTTCGACGTTCCCTTCCTGACCCCCCGCGCCATCGTGCGCAAAAGCCCGGTGTTTTCCCCCAGCCACGTGAGAATGAGGCTGGAGTCGGAAAACCGAATTTTTCGAATCAGAATGGCGCGGCTGGAAAGCACGGCGCGCCGTTCGCTTACGCCCTCAGCAGTTCGCGCAATACAAAGGGCAGAATGCCCCCATTGCGGTAGTAATCCACCTCAATCGGCGTATCAATCCGCAGACGAACCTGAACATCCGTCACGCTCCCATCTGCACGATGAATGCGAAGCCCGAGTTCCTGTCTGGGAAGAATGTTGTCGTTAAGTCCAACAACATCAAATATTTCCGAACCGTCCAATCCAAGGCTTTGCGCGCTGGTTCCTTCGAGGAACTGCAGAGGAAGGACGCCCATGCCGACCAAATTGGACCGGTGAATGCGCTCGTAGCTGGCCGCGACGACGGCCCGGACTCCGAGGAGACGTGTCCCCTTGGCCGCCCAGTCGCGACTCGAGCCCGTCCCGTACTCCTGACCGGCGATAATCACGAGCGGAATGCCCGCCTGGATGTAGCGCGCGGACGCATCATAAATGCTGAGTTGCTCGCCGGTGGGTTGGTGGATGGTCACCCCGCCTTCCACACCGGGTACCATGAGATTCTTGATCCGCACGTTCGCGAAGGTGCCCCGTGTCATCACGCGGTCATTGCCGCGTCGGCTGCCGTAGCTGTTGAAATCTTCGGGTGCAATGCCCCGCTCCTGCAGATAACGGCCGGCGGGTGAACTGGCCTTGATCGCCCCGGCGGGCGAGATGTGATCCGTGGTGACGGAATCTCCAAAGATGCCCAACGGCCTGGCTCCCACAATTTCGCCGATCGGCCGAACTTCCATGGAAAAGCCCTCGAAAAAGGGCGGGTGTTGGATGTACGTGCTCTCCTCGTTCCACGCGTAAACTTCGCCCACGGTCGACGGGATTTCGTTCCACTTGGGATTTTGCTCGGCGAAATCGCTGTAAAGCTGACGGAACACCTCCGGACGCAGCGCGGACTGCATCGCATCCCGAATTTCCACCATCGAGGGCCAGAGGTCCCGCAGATAGACCAAATTTCCGGAAGAATCCGAGCCGAGCGGCTCACGAGTCAGATCGATGTCGACCCGGCCCGCAAGGGCGAACGCGACGACGAGCGGGGGCGACATGAGAAAATTTGCCCGGATGTTTTGGTGGACACGTGCTTCGAAGTTCCGGTTGCCGGACAGAACGGACGCTGCCACGAGGTCGTGTTCCTGGATGGCGTGCTCAATCTCCGGAGCAAGCGGGCCGGAGTTGCCGATGCACGTCGTGCATCCGTAGCCAACGATCTGAAAGCCCAGCGTGTCGAGGAAGGGTTGGAGCCCCGTCTTTTCCAGGTAGTCCTTGACCACTCGCGAACCGGGCGCGAGCGAAGTTTTCACCGTCGGGTTGACCCTCAAGCCGCGCTCGACCGCTCTCTTGGCGAGCAGGCCGGCTCCGAGCATGACGCTGGGGTTGCTGGTATTGGTGCAACTGGTGATCGCCGCAATCAGCACGCTTCCGTTGCTGATGTGCGTGGGGGTTTCTCCGAAAGGAGAGGATGGCATCTCGTCGAGGGGGTCCGGGGTCGGATGCTCGGCCGCCATCTCGGATTCCTGCGACGTCATTTCACCGTTGCCGTCCTTCAGCACGATGGCTGCGGAGACCGAGCGAGTCTCCGGCGTTTTGCCGTATCCGCCCTCGGCGACGGGAAGATTGAGAAGATGGTCAAAGGCGAAGCCCAGTTCGCTCAGATTGATCCGATCCTGGGGTCGTTTGGGCCCTGCGACGCCCGGTTGCACCGTTGCGAGATCGAGGGAGAGGTCCACGGAGTAATCGATGTCTCCTGCCCGCGGCATCCCGAAGAGCCCCTGTGCCTTGAAGTAGCTCTCGAATGCCGCGCACTGGGCCTCCGTGCGGCCCGTCGAGCGCAGGTAGGCGACCGATTCCCCGTCCACTGGAAAGAAGCCCATCGTCGCGCCATACTCTGGTGCCATGTTGGCAATGGTTGCGCGATCCGGCAGAGGAAGCCCCGCCGCGCCTTCGCCGTAAAATTCAACGAACTTTCCAACCACTTTCTGAGCGCGGAGCATTTGCGTCACGTGCAGCGCGAGGTCCGTGGCAGTCACCCCTTCTCCGAGCGATCCGGTAAGATGAACCCCGACCACTTCCGGCGTCAGGAAGTACACGGGTTGCCCCAGCATGCCGGCCTCCGCTTCAATGCCGCCGACGCCCCAGCCGACGACTCCGAGGCCGTTGATCATGGTGGTGTGCGAGTCCGTGCCAACGAGCGTGTCGGGGTAGTAGAGTTCCGCTCCGTTGAACGGAGCATGCAGCACGCCTTTGGCGAGGTACTCGAGGTTCACCTGGTGAACGATCCCGATTCCCGGAGGCACCACGCCGAAGGTTTCAAATGCCTGCTGGCCCCACTTTAGGAATTCGTACCGCTCCCGATTGCGCTTGAACTCCATCTCGAGATTCAGGCGAAGGGCATCCGCGCTCCCAAAAAAGTCGACCTGAACCGAGTGATCGACGACCAGATCAACCGGAACAAGCGGTTCGATGATTCCGGCGTCGCGCCCCGCCGCAGCCACGGCGGTGCGCATGGCCGCCAAGTCCACCAGCAGGGGCACGCCGGTGAAATCCTGCAAAACGATGCGGGCCACAACAAAAGGGATCTCCTCCGTGGCAGGAGACTTCGCGTTCCAACGGGCCAACGTTTCCACATCTCCGCGCGATACCTTACGTCCGTCGTTGTTGCGCAGGATGGACTCCAGAACGATGCGGATGCTCACCGGCAGGCGCGAAATCGGCCCAAGGCCTTGCGCTTCGAGTGCGGGGAGGGAATAAAGCCACCCCGTGCGGCCATCGCCGAGGTCAAACTGCTTCAGGGAATCAAACTCGCAGGTACGCATGATTTTTTGAATAGGAGAGCTTCCAACGCTTCAGGAATCGATCCCGGAGCGAGGGGAATTCGCATCATAACAGCACGGAGGCGTGCTGACAACGGCGGAACCTCAGAGCGAGGCGAGCGTTGCCTTGATCGCGTCGAAATCGGGGAGCACTTTCGGATCATCATGGCTCTCCGCGTATTGGATGACCCCTGCCTTATCGACGACGAAAGCGGAGCGCTTCGGGACGCCGGCCATGCCGAGTCCGATCTGCGGGAGGAAACTGTCGTACGCCACGCCGTAGGCCGCAGCAACCGAATGATCGTAATCGCTGAGCAAAGGAACCGTGATGTTTTCCTTCGTCGCCCAGGCTTCCTGCGCGAAGGGATTGTCCCCACTGATTCCGTAAACCGCCGCGTTCAGAGACGCATAAGCGGATAAGCCCTGCGAGAGCTCGCAAAACTCCGTGGTGCACACGCCGGTGAATGCCATCGGAAAGAACAACAGCACGACGTTCTCCTTGCCGGCGTGGTCGGCCAGGGAAATCTGTTTGGGTCCGTCAGCGGTTTTCGTGGAGAGCGTGAAGGATGGGGCAGGGGTACCGATGGAGAGGCTCATATGGTGATGGTGTGCGGAGGCTTATAGTACAGGGCGGTTGTCGTTGCAAGGGAGTTGGCGAATTTGCCGATAGGCGTTCCAATCTTCCTCGAGTGCCGATCCGGTCGCCGATTTCGCGCGCTTGCGTCGGACGCCGCGATTGCGGAGATTCTAACCCATGGGATTGCAAGACTGGCTGGCTGACCCCCGGTATTCTGCAGAGCGTCGGCTCATTCTGGCGGTTCCCTTCATCGTGTTGATTCTCATCGGGGGGATCGCCGCAATGGTAATCGCAGACAAACGGAAGAACGAGCCTCCCGCAGATGCTCCTGCGAAGGCCGCGAGCGTGCAAAGTTCCCCCGCGACGTCGACCCCCACGCCCCTCCCGGTCAACCCGCAGACCGAACGGGCGGACCGCGTCTATGCGGAAGCGATCGAATTGATGAACCGCGGGGAGATCGCAGGGGCCGAACAGGCCGTGATCGAAATCACAGGTCCTGACGAAAATCCGACCCCCAGTGTCTGGAATCTGCTCGGCGTCCTCCAGGGGCTCCAATCGCGGCATGACGAGGCGATCGTGGCGTTTGGGAAAGCCGTGGAGTCCGAGCCCCAGAACTTTCGCTTCCTCATGAACCTCTGCATCACCCAGCAGCGGCTGGGTCAGTATGAAAACGCATTGAAGACCCTCGAGCAAATGCAGCGGCTCGAGCCGGTGGACGCCGTGGTGATCACAAAAACGATGCTCGTCAAGATTCAAGCAGGCCGGATCGCGGACGTCCGCAATGAACTCCTGCTGCGCAAACAGGTTTCTCCCGCGAATGGTGCCGGTCACGGTGCCATCGTTGAGGCCGCCATGGCGTTGTCAGAAAATGACGTGGTCGCCGCCAGTCGGCACTTCACCCAAGCCCGCTCGATCCTGACCCCGGAATCCTACCGCGCCCTGATCGATGATCCGTTTTTCGCACCCTACGCAAGCGTCGCAACGCTCACCCCGTTTTTTCTGCAATCAACGCTGTCTCCGTAAATCGATGCCCAGCGCAACTCCGGCGGCTTTTTCGCCGCTCTGCATCGCCGCTTCGATACTGGAGGAACTGACCTGATCGCCCGCGAGGATGACTCCAGGGAACGGGCTTTCCAGCCGCGTCGCCGCAAAGCCCGGTGGTTGAAATCGCAGCGCGTAGGGAACGCGAATCACGCGTTTAAAGGTTAACTCTGCCGCAGGAAATGCCTCCCGGATTTCCCTCGCAGCCTCGGCGGCCAGTTGCTCGTCCGAGAGCGTCCCGGGGTCGAGGACCGTGGCGGTGAGGAAGGGTCTCGGAGCGAATGGGCCCACGTTGGTGAGTTGCGCGAAGTGGCGAACCCGCCTTTCATCCCCCGCCGGGAGCACCAAGGTCGCCCCGGTATAGAGCGGGCCGGCGCTTTCAAAGTACACGACCACGGTGGAGCGGACGCGTTCCACAGGCGGAAGGCCGAGTAGCCGCCGGGTCGCCGGTTCGTCGGTCGCCAGGACCACCTGCCCGCTTTCAAAAACCTCCCCCGCTTCCGTGGTCACGCGGAATCCGGCGCCGAAAGGTTCGACCCTGGAAGCGCGTACCCCGTACCGAACACTTCCCTCGGGGCAGCGAACCGCCAATTGACGCGGGAGCGCCTGCATCCCGGTCGTGGGGATGAATGCCGATCCCAACGCGAACTTCTTGAGGTAGTAGCGAAAGAGTCCGCTGCTCATCTGCAGATCATTATCGAGAAAAACTCCCCCGAAAAACGGCTGGGCAAAGCGGTAAAGAAACGCGTCGGAAAACCCCACCCGGAGGAGGAACTGCAACGTGGTTGAATCCGTCTTTCGCGCGGCCCTACCGAGGAGTTCCTCGTCAGACTGGAGCAGAACGCCAGCGATCAGTGTTGCGAACTTGATCCGATCGGGCATGGAAAAAACGGGCGTCAGTGCCGTGGCGAGCGCAAGCTGCGGGGAGCGCAGGGGATTCTCGATACGGTAAAACTCGCCGTCCTCGACCATCAATGCCCCGCTCGTGAAATAGCACGGATCCAGCCCCGGAATGTCCACGTGCCTCCGAAGCGTCGGATAGGAATCCAGGATGACCTGAAACCCGTGGTCGTAGACAAATCCATCCGCGTCGGTTTCCGTTCGAACGCGACCTCCGGGTCCGTTCCCCGCTTCGAGAAGGAGGAAATCGATTCCGCGATCGGCCAACACTTTCGCGCAGGTAAGTCCTGCCAGGCCTGCTCCGATGATCAGCATTTCCTTCAACTTAGACGCCTCCGTTCAAGTCACCATGAAGGGCATGAAGAGCATGAAGATGAAAGAGGTCCATGTTCTGACCTGGCTTGGCCTCGTTCGCCGAATGGGTGCACCGTGAATCCATCTTTTCAGCCCTTTTTTGGAGCCATTTCCTTCATGCGCTTCCTGTTCTTCATGGTGAAATCAGCGGTTCTTTAGTTTTGGGGTGCTTAACGTGCGGGCGGTTTGATTCGTAACACGAACGCGAGCGGTTGCGGTAGGAAATCCTCCCGATGGGATGGGGCGCCGTTGAATGTGTCGGTTTCGTCACTTGCCCAAACCGGGGGTTTTCTGTGCAGCATGCGGCCCGGTCACCTTTTCCATCATGTCCACCACCTCGTACTTTCCGTCCGAAACCGATACTTCCGTTCCCGCGCTGAAGGATCTTATCCGAAGCCATCTAAAATACAGCCTCGCCAGGGATCCGAAAACCGCGACGAAGCGCGACTGGTGGCTCGCAACGGCTAAGGCGGTGAACAGCCTGATCGTCGATCGCATGATCCAGACGCAGACCGCGCACCACGACAACAACGCCAAGCGCGTTTATTATTTGTCCCTTGAATTTCTCATGGGGCGGTTGTTGTCGAACAGCATGTACAGCGCCGGGGTGTTCGATCAAATGGAGATCGCGCTGACCGAATTGGGCGTGGACCTCGACTTGCTTCGCAACGAGGAATACGACATGGGCTTGGGCAACGGCGGCTTGGGTCGTCTTGCGGCGTGTTTTCTGGACTCGCTCGCCACGCTGGATCTTCCCGCGGTCGGCTATGGGATCCACTACGAGTTCGGTCTCTTCAAACAGGAGTTCCGCAATGGCCATCAGGTCGAACTCCCGGATGCCTGGATGCGCTTTGGGACACCCTGGGAAACGGTTCGCCCCGAACACGCGACGGAGATCCCCGTCTACGGCAGTGTCGAAAACGTTTTCGACGACCGCGGGAACTACGTGCCCCGCTGGGTGAACACCCGAAAAATCCTTGGGATTCCCTACGATCTTCCCATTCCCGGATATGGAACGAACACCGTGAATTTCCTTCGCCTGTGGGAATCAAAAGCTTCTTCCGATTTCAACTTCGAGGCGTTTAATCGCGGGGGTTACGAGGAAGCACTGCGTGACAAGAATCTGAGCGAGACGATCTCGAAGGTCCTCTATCCGAATGACAAGACGGAGAACGGCAAGGAACTTCGGCTCGTGCAGCAGTACTTCCTGGTGGCCTGCACGCTGAAGGACATCATCCGGCGCTTCCGCAAGAACAACCCCGACTGGGCAACCTTCCCCGAGAAGGTGGTGATCCAACTCAATGACACGCACCCCGCGCTGGCCATCGTGGAACTCATGCGCACCTTCCAGGATGAGTACGCGATGTCGTGGGACGAAAGCTGGGCGATCGTCAGCAAGACATTCGCGTACACCAACCACACCCTCCTTCCCGAGGCGTTGGAACGCTGGAGCGTCGGCCTTTTCCAGAAGGTCCTGCCGCGCCACCTGCAGATCATTTTTGAGATCAACAAGCGCTTCCTCGAAGTCGTCGAGGCAAAGTGGCCGGGAGATGTTGCCAAGAAGCGCGCGCTCTCGCTCATCGAAGAAGGTCACGTCCAGATGGTGCGGATGGCGAACCTCAGCGTGGTCGGCAGTTTTTCGGTCAATGGCGTGGCGGCCCTCCACACGGAACTGCTCCGGAAGGATCTCTTCCCCGAGTTCGATGCCCTCTACCCCGGCAAGTTCAATAACAAGACCAACGGCATCACGCCGCGTCGGTGGTTGCTCGCCTGCAACCCGGGACTCAGCCACCTGATCACGTCCAAGATTGGCACTGGGTGGGAAACGCACCTGGATAAGCTCCGTGGACTGGAACAGTGGGCGGACGACCCCGCGTTCCAGGACGCTTTCATGGCGGTCAAACATGCCAACAAAGTCGAACTCGCGGACATCATCCGGAACGAATGCGGCGTGGAGGTGAATCCCTCCGCCCTGTTCGATGTTCAAATCAAGCGACTCCACGAATACAAGCGGCAGCACCTCAATCTCCTGCACATCCTGGGGCTCTATCGTCGCCTCCTGCAAAACCCGGACCTCGACGTCGTCCCGCGCGTATTCATTTTTGCGGCCAAGGCGGCGCCGGGCTACGACATCGCGAAGTGCATCATCCACGCGATCAACGCCATCGGTGCGAAGATCAACAACGACGAACGCATCCACGACAAGCTGAAGGTGGTCTTCCTCCCCAACTACCGCGTCTCGCTTGCCCAGCGCATCGTTCCGGCCGCTGACCTGTCCGAGCAAATCTCCACCGCCGGCAAGGAAGCATCCGGAACCGGCAACATGAAGCTTGCCCTCAATGGGGCACTCACGATCGGCACCCTCGATGGGGCGAACGTCGAGATTCGCGAGGAGGTCGGCGAAGAAAACATCTTCATCTTCGGAATGACAGTTGAAGAGGTCAACGCGCTCTGGGCGAAAGGCTACAAGCCGCACGACGTCTACGCCGCCAACGAGGAACTCAAGGCGGTGGTCGATTGGGTGGGGTCCAATTATTTCACTCCGGACGAACCCGGCAGCCTCAGCATGCTGCGCGACAATTTGCTCGGCGGGGATCCCTTCCTCGTCCTGGCGGATTACGCCGCGTACAGCGAGTGCCAGTCTCGCGTGGAAGCCGCGTTCCGCGACAAGGCGCGCTGGGCGAAAATGGCGATCCTCAATACCGCGCGCATGGGCAAGTTCTCAAGCGACCGCACCATCTCCGAGTACGCGAACGAGATCTGGAAGCTGGAACCGATGCGGATCGACTGAGAAATCTCCGTTCCAAAAGAACGCACGATTTTTCACCGGACGTACTTCCTCGTTCACAGTTGACCGTTTCTCTCGTACTGCTTTGGGAATGAAATACCGGAAGCTGTGCGGCAGCGACGTGGAGGTGAGTGAAGTCGGCTTCGGCCTGTGGACGGTTTCCACGGGTTGGTGGGGTTCCTATACCGACGACGAGGCGGTTCGCTTGATGCGAACCGCACTCGATCTCGGGGTGACGCTCTTCGATGCGGCAGACACTTACGGTAACGGACGCAGCGAGGAACTGATCGCAAAAGCGTTCGCCTCAGACCGCGAACGCGTCGTGATTGCGACGAAAGTCGGCTACGACTTCGTCTCGCACGGCGATGGACGGCGGGGTCAGAAGGAGATTGCGCAGGATTTTCGACCCGAGGCCGTCCGCGCCGCCACCGATGCGGCCCTCGCGCGGTTGAACGTCGATTGCATCGATATCCTGCAACTTCACAACATCCGCATGGAGCAGACGGAGGATGATCTGCTTTGGGAAACGCTCGCGGACCTTCGCCGCGAAGGGAAAATCCGCGTCGCTGGCGTAGCGCTTGGACCGGCGATCGGCTGGCTGGGCGAGGGGGCGGCAGCGATCCAGCGTCGCAACCCGGGCATTGTACAGCATATCTACAATCTCCTGGAGCAACACCCGGGTCAGGCGCTTCACCGCGTCGCGGACGAATGCGGTGCCGGGACGCAGTTCCTGATTCGCGTGCCGCATTCCTCTGGCATGCTGGAGGGTCGCTACACCGAGGACACCGTGTTTCCGCCGAATGATCACCGCAATCACCGCCCGCGCTCCTGGCTCATCAATGGCGTTCGCAAGGTGGAACAGCTCCGTTTTCTCGAACACGACGGAAGAACGCTCGGACAGGCGGCCATCCAGTGGTTGCTCCGCGATTCAAGGGTCGCCTCCGTGCTTCCCAACATTTACGACCAAGAGCAACTGCGCGAATTCGCCGCATCTTCCGACGCCGTTCCTCTCGGCGACGACGAAGTGCTTCGGGTCGATTCGTTGGTATCCGCGAATTTTGGCCAGGAACCCGAGGAGCATCGTTTCAAGGGAACCATGGAACTTCCCGCCGAACTCGCGCGCGTGTGACCGTTTTCCTCCTTCCGCATGGGCTATAAAATCATTCTGTTCGATTTCGACGGGACCATTGCGGACACGTTCGATGCCGCCGTTGAGATCTGGAATATCCTCGCGCGGGAATATCGGTTCCGCCCGCTTCCGAGCGAGGACATCGAAACCGCGCGGGACATGAGTACCCGACAATTGATGAAGTTCCTGGGTGTGCCCGCGACGCGCCTGCCCGGTATCGCAAGCCGGGGCATTCGTGAACTGCGGAGTCGGATCTCGGCGGTGCAACCGATCCCGGGCATGCCGGATGCCCTACGGGCGCTGCGCGCGGCGGGGATTCCGCTGGGCATCCTGACGTCGAATTCCTCCGAAAATGTGATGACCGTATGCCGTCAGCACGACATCGATTTCTTCCAATTTGTGCGAACGTCTTCGCGTCTGCTTGGTAAAGCGCACGAGATGAAGGCACTGCTGCGCGATCTCCAGTTGGAACCGCATGAGGTCCTCTACGTGGGTGACGAAACGCGCGACATCGAGGCGTCCCGAAAGGTGGGGATGCCGGTTGCAGCGGTTGCCTGGGGATACAACTCGGAAAAGGCCCTGCGCGCGCTGGAACCGGAGTTTTATCTGACGACGCCAACAGAACTGGTGTCGGTCTGCGCCTCGGGGGTCATGCCTCCGGTTTTGGACCAGCCGGTCTTGGACCAATAAACCCAGAAACGGGAATGGAACCACAGATTTACAGGATTTACACAGATAAAGCATTGGACTGGAGGAACTTCGCTTTGGGAAGTCGACGAGGATGTGTTCACCAAATAGGTGGCAGGCGTTTTTTGTGTAATATCCTCACACTGAGTAACCTAACTCCGAAAAACAGTTCTTGTTTTCCCATTTAGGATAAACGCCCGAAGGATTTCCGCGGCCCGCAGCGTGCCCGGCGGCTGTGGTGGGCATTCCACGACCGATCGATAGAGCGCCGCGAGTCGCTCGCCGTATGCGGTCACGGAAAACTGTTCCCTCGCCACCCGGGCATTGGAGCGGATCAGCTCCGGCGGTGGGGTGCGCCATTCCGGGAGTTGAAGCTCCGCCCGGGCATCGCTTGAATCCCTCGCACGCTCGATGATCTCCCGCTGGATGCCTTCCGAAAGCTCGGCAAAATCCACGGATTGGGCGGCTGCTTCCTCGTGCGGAGGATCGAAGCCATAAGCCAGGAATTGCTCCCGGCGAACCGCCTCCCGTTCGCGGCGGTACTGCTCGACGTTAAACCATCCGCTCGGGATGGGGAGTCGCGGATAGAGGTGTCGAAGATCGAGGCCGACCCCGAGGAAATCGACGGTGATTTCCGGGAGATCGCGACCGATGATCCCGCGGCCCGCGAGCCAGGGTTCGACAAATGCCATCCCGAACCCCTCTGCGCGGCTCGTGGTGACCGCGAACTCGCACGCCGCGTAAAGCGCACCCATGGTTGCTCCCGGGAAGGTGAGCGCATCGAAAGCGACCGGGAGCTTCCGCTGGCGGGCGAAGTGCTTCCATTCCTCGTAGAATTCCAAATCCGCCGATTGCTCCGGCCCCATCGGCACGACCATCCCGCACGACGCGGGCGCGGCGGTCAGCCACAGGAGCGCCTCGCCGAGGTTCTTGCGGCGAATCGCCCGTGAAGGGAAAAAAGCAAAGGCGTCCCAGGGAATCTGTGGGGGATCGAAGCACGTCCGGGCCGGCGGATGCGCGGCCACAGCGTTCGGGAGCCATTCCGCGTCCGCACCCGCCGCCTGAAGGATGCTCAGATCCCGCCGATTGAGGGCGGCGTAGCGAATCCGGCCTCCGGACGGATACAGCCGCGCCTCCAGTTCCCGGGCGTCGCCGCCGCCACACTCGCGGACCAGACGCCGGTAGTTTTCCGGGCGCCCGTTTTCTGCAAAATCATGAACCTGGATGAGCAACGCCGCCCCCCGCGCGGCAAGGATTCCCGGAAGAAGCGCGACAGCGGGGCTTTTCCCCAGGGTAGGATTGTGCAGGTGAATCACGTCCGGAAGGGTCCCGAAATGATGCCGCGCCTCCGCCTCGATCTCGTGCGCCAGTTGCGAAGCCACCCCGCGGTCCATTCGATCCGCGTACCGCAACCCCGGAATCACCCGAACCGTTGCTTCGCCGAAGTTCAGTCCGGTCGCCGCCTCGTACTCGCCCACAAGGACGAGCGGGCGTACGCCGCGCGGCGTCAGCGATTGGCAAGCCGTTTCAATCACCCGGGTCACGCCGCCCCGCCGGAGGTGATAGTGGACGATGACGACGTTCACGCGGGTGACGTTGGAGTCGTAACCCCGTGCTCCTTCCGGTCCCGCTCCCTTTCCCGATACGCTGCAATGGAAATCATCGGCGGGCGTTCCTCCTCGTGACTGGTGCTCTCCTCGAGTCGAAGCCCCCCCTCATCCGCAAGCACCAGCCGGTGGAGTCGCGCGTTGCGATCGAGGATCTGACGAATTTCCTCCCCTCCAATACGCGAGAAAAACACCTGAAGAATCCCAAACGCCGCACGCCCCAAGTCCGCATTGCTCCGGTGCCGGTGAACACGCTCCTCGAGATCGCATTGCGCAAGAACATTCAACCCAAAACGATTCACGACATCAATCAGATGCGCGGTTTCGACTCCATAGCCCACCGGGAAAGCCAGGTGTTCCAGAACTCCGCGACGTGCGGCGTACTCTCCCGCCAGCGGCTGAATTACGGCGCAGAGCTCGGGGGCGAAGAGCGAAAACAGCGGCCGCACCAGAATCTCCGTCACCCTCCCGCCCCCGATGGGCTGGCCGCTCTCCGTTTCGACCCCTGCGCGCCGATAAAATCCCTTCACGTACCCCACATGCGGATGCCGCAGCAGTGGTCCGACAAGGCCAGCAACAAATCGCGGGTGGATATTGCGGATATCGGCGTCGATATAGCACAGGATGTCCGCAGACGAGGCAAACAGCGCCTTCCAAAGATTTTCGCCTTTTCCCCGCCGTCGACCGAGTTCCGGCAGGATCTCATCCGCTTCAAGAACACGGGCCCCCGCACTGCGGGCGATGTCGAGTGTTCGATCCTGCGATCCGGAGTCGATGACGAGCAGTTCATCCACCAAACCGCCGGGTCCGCCCAGTGAGCTGGCCAGGACGGAAACTACGTCGCCAATCGTTGCCTCTTCATTCAAGGTCGGAATGCAAACCGCGATCCGCAGGCCTTGCGCCCGCTTTTCCATCGCGAGCGCGGAAAAATCGGCAAACTCCCGATGATGAAATGTTTGGGTCGCGAGCCACTCCATTAACGACGGGATGTATCGTGCAACGGCTGAATCGCGAGTTCTTTCTGCGTCGACACCCAAAGAAAGGCGCTCACCGACAAACGCCGGACGGTTTTTCCCGCTCGAATGGTGTTCCCAGACTTGTAACGGCACCCGTTTCCCGGTAGCCGATGCGGATGAAAGCAGTCGCTTTCCCCGTTTAAAGGGGGCACGCGAAGGCGCGATGACGTTTCCTAATTGATGAAGTACCCCCTCTCTTTAATGCTTGCCGCGATCGTCGCGCTCGACCCAGGGACATCCGTTGCCCAGGTGCCTGCGGCCGTTCCTGCTCCTGCATATGAAACTCCGCAGCTCTGGCCCGCGGCGAAGTTCCTCCCGGGTGCCGAGCTGGCCGGGGAGGGTTGGGAAATCGAACCCACCGTTTCCAACGACGGCATCTATAACACCTGGGGCGTTTCGTCCGAGGTGGGGCCATATCAGATCACCGGCGACGAGCGTCTCTTTGAACTGTTGGTGGAGATTGAGGCAACCATTCGCCTGCAAGAGATCAGCAAGGGTCGGGAATTCGCGCGCGGGTTGGGCGACGCCGGAAAGGCGCAATGGGATGCGGTCATGGGGGTGGCCACCGCTCCTGTCGAAACGGTGAAGAAGCTCCCCGAAGGCGCGAGCCGCTTCCTCGGCCGCATCGGCAACACGGTGAAGCATACCGTTCAAGGCACTCTCGACATCGATACTAACGCGACCCCGGCCGAAACCGCCCGGGAGATCTTTGGGGTCGAAAAGGCGAAGCGCCTCATCGCCGCCGACCTCGGGGTCAACCCCTTTTCCCACAATCCGGCACTTCAGCGGGCCCTCAATCAAGTGGCAACCGTTCGTGCCTTAGGCAAACTGACGGTGGATATCGGCTCCATGGTCGTCATCCCGGTAACGATCGGTCACGTCCTCACCGGGACGAACATCGCCAGTACGCTGACGAAGGAGCAGATCGCGGCGGATCCCAAGGAGTTGGCCGAGGCAAACAAGACCCGCGCGCTGGCTGCCGGCATCCCGGCAAGTTCAATCGATGCCCTCAACCGGAACGTTTGCTACAATCCGTGGTCGCTAACCTCCCTGTGGAACTGCCTCGCCGCGATGGGGTCGGTCAAAACGACAGTATTCGTGGACATGGCCGCAGGCGCTTCCAGCGATCTCGATGCCTTTTACTTCGTGCGCGTCGCGCAGATCATGGCCTTCCTGCAAAGCCGCGGCGCGGGGATCCAAGAGCTGGTTCCGCTTACTCACACCGTCGCCTGCGTTCAGAAAGACGGATCCCTCCTGGTCCCCCTGTGGTTCGACTACGCCATCTGGACACCCGACGCGTTCGCGTCAGCCACGGAGCTTCAGACGCTTGCCAAATCGCGGAATGCTCCCAGCGCAACGATCATCACCACCGGGAAGTTCAGCGCGATCGCTGCGGATCGTTTGAGCGCGATGGGTTTGCGCACGATTCCTTCGGTAATGTTGCCAAATTCTCCCTGACTTCCGCCGCGGAATGCAGAATCAATTTGCCAAACCTTTACTCCATGTCCTCTGCAACCACCTCCGCCAGCCCGGCCGTCCCCTCCGTTTCCCCCGATGAAGCCATGGAGCGTCTGCTCGCCGGCAACGCGCGCTACCTCTCAGGAAACCTCATCAAGCGCGACGATGCGGCGATCCGCAAGCAACTCGTATCCGAGCAGCATCCCTTCGCGGCGATCCTGAGTTGTTCAGACTCGCGATTCGCACCGGTTGAGATTTTCGACACGGGAATTGGGGATCTTTTTGACATTCGGGTGGCCGGGAACGTGGCGGATACGGACGGCATCGCGAGCATTGAGTACACGGTGACCATGTGTGGAACGAGGCTCATCGTGGTCTTGGGGCACACGCATTGCGGGGGCGTGGCAGCGGCAGTGGCCGCGCACAACGGAGCAAAGGAGGCCCCGGGACATATTCCCGACCTCATCCACCGCATCCGCCCTGCCGTTGAAATCGCCGCAGGACGCCCCGGGGATTTGTCGGATACGGCGATCGAAGAAAATGTCCGTCTCTCCATGCGGAAGATCACCGCGTCCGAACCCATTCTGAGCACCGGAATCCGATCCGGTTGGCTGCGCGTCGTCGGGATGGTCTACGACCTCGCCGCCGGCACGATCCGTATTCTCCCGGACTAAAGTCACGAGCGCTAATCACGCTCCCGCCTTCGCACGGTAATGTCGCGAACGGAGAACGGGTTTTCCAACCCGTCTATCCCGAACGCCGCGATTGGAATTTACCACGAAGGGCATGAAGAGCATGAAGACGAATGATGGCTATGTTCTGACCTGGTCTGATCTCGTTCACCGAACGTGTGCACACGTGAGTGGATCTTTTCAGCCCGTTTCGGAGCCATTTCCTTCATGCCCTTCCTCTGCTTCATGGTTCAAAATCCGTTTTCAGGTTTGTTCCCTCTTCCCCTCCATTCCCTCCGCCCCCCACTCGAGCATCGGGGAGTTGACAACGTCTCGAACTGAACGAGCATTCATTCAATGAATGCGGATTCAGTCGAACACTCGCCTGCCATCTCCCGCCGCCGGGCGGATGAGCAGGCGTCGAGAAGAAAAGCGATTCTCGACGCGGCGGAGTCCGTTTTTGGTCGGAAGGGTTACCACGAGACCTCTATCACGGAGATCGCCGGAGTCGCCGATCTCGCGACGGGCACCATCTACCTGTATTTCCAGGATAAATCGGATCTGTACGGCTCGCTGATCGTAGAAAAAATGCAGACCATGCGCGCAAACGTGGACGCGGCGCTGGCCTCACATCGATCGGCGAGGCGTTGTCTGCGCAATGTGGTGCAGGAGCAGTTTGCTTTCCACGACGCGAATCGACCCTTTTTCGAAATTTTCCTCCATCATCACCAGTTGCAGACGTCCCCGCTGCACGAGGCGCACTGGAAGCAGGGGGAGCAGCTCAAGCGGGACATTCTGACTGCCATCGAGCGCCGGATCCGCGAGGGGCAGGGGGAAGGAGAGATTCGGAGTGGGGACCCGAAGTCGTTCGCGGTGGCTTTTCTGGGGATGATGCTTCAGATGATCCGACAATGGATCCGGGATCCCGGCGACGGGGTGTTGGTGGATCGTGCGGATTTTGTGGCGGATTGCTTTCTTCACGGCGCGGCAAACCCCCGTCCACGGAAATGAGAGGTTCCATCTTCCTCGCGGTCGGTGTCTCGCTGATCATGCTGTCAGCGTGTTCCAAAACGAAGCAAAAGGCTCCCAGGGCGGCCGGGCCCGTGCCCGTGGAAGTTGCCCTCGTGGAACGCAAGACGATCCCGCTCACCATCGCGTCGATCGGTACCATCGAACCCATGGCCCGCGTTCAGCTGAAACCGCGGGTCTCCGGCGAGATCGTTGGCGTCCACTTCGCCGACGGCGCAAACGTGGAGGCCGGACAGGAATTGTTCACCATTGATCCGCGACCCTACACGGTGGCGCTCGAGCGCGCCCGCGCCAACCTCGACGTCGCACGCGCGGATGCTGCCAACGCCAACGACCAACTCAAACGCTACACTACGCTCGCCGGGCAGGGATCCGCTTCAAAGGAACAGTACGGCGAGTTTGCGCTCGGCGCGGCTTCGAAAAACTCACAGCTTTCCGCCCGCCAGGCAGACGTCGACGAGGCCGCCCTCTCCGTGGAATGGACCACGATTCGCGCCCCCATCACGGGTCGGATCGGTGCCGCTCTCCTCAGAACAGGAAACCTCGTTCAGGCAAACACAGAGGTGCTGGCCGTGATCAACCAGGTCCGACCGATCTACGTCGCATTCACGCTTCCCGAAGATTCGCTCGGTTTGGTTCGCCGGTGGATGGCCGGGGGCGAACTCAAGGTGTCGGTATCCGATCCCGCTAACGCCCGGTTGTTGGGAGAGGGGAAGCTCTCCTTCATCGACAATGCCGTCGACCGGGAGTCGGGAATGGTTGCCGTGAGGGCGACGCTGGAGAACGAGGATGAAAGCTTCTGGCCGGGTCAGTTTGTCGATGTTTCACTCCGCCTGACGGAGGAGGTCGATGTCGCGGTCGTGCCGAGTACGGCCATTATGGAAGGCCGCGACGGCGCCCGCGCTTTTGTGGTAAACGACGGGGTGGTCGCACTGCGGAATGTCCGTGTGGCGCGAACCGTGGGTGCAGAAAGCGTGGTGGCTGATGGGTTGGCGGTCGGAGAAACGGTGGTCACCAGCGGACAGCTCCGCCTTGTTCCGGGTGCGAAAGTGACCGTCTCCAAACCGGAGGAACGGGGCGGATGAGTTTGACCGAGCCATTCGTCCGACGGCCGGTCATGACCATTCTGGTGATGTCCGCCATTTTGATCGCCGGGTTCCTCGCATACGCGCGGCTACCCGTCAGCGACCTGCCCAACGTGGATTTTCCGACCATCAGTGTTTCGGCAGGGCTTCCCGGGGCGAGCCCCGAGACGATGGCCTCTTCCGTGGCCGCGCCGCTCGAGAAACAGTTCTCCTCGATCCCGGGAATCGATTCCATGACGTCCACAAGCGTGCTGGGAGCGACCTCGGTGACGATCCAGTTTAAGCTCTCCCGCGACATCGACGCCGCGGCGCAGGATGTGCAGAGCGCCATTTCGCAGGCGCAACGCGATTTGCCGACCGACATGTTCGCTCCGCCTTCGTTCCGGAAAGTGAACCCCGCAGAGCAGCCCGTGCTCCTCATCGCGGCGACTTCAGAGTCGATTTCCCTCAGCAAGGTAAACGAACTCGCGGAAACGCTGCTGGCTCAACGCTTATCGACGATCTCCGGGGTCGCGCAGGTGGATGTGTTCGGATCGCAGAAGTTCGCGGTGCGAGTAAAAGTGGATCCCCGCGAACTCGCCGCGCGGGGAATCGGACTCGACGAGGTGGAAACCGCGATCCGTGAGGCAAACTCCAACCAGGCGACGGGTCAGCTGAAGGCCGGATCCAAGTCGCGAACGATCGAGGCCAGCGGTCAACTCGGGAATGCGCGGGAGTTCCGCGAACTCATCGTATCCTACCGCAACGGGGCGCCGGTGCGGTTGCGGCAGTTGGCAGAAGTCGTCGACAGCGTGGAGGACGATCGCAGCCTCGGGTGGTTTAACCTGGATCGCGGCGTTGTGCTCGCGGTGCAGCGTCAGCCGGGTGCGAATACGGTTCAGGTGGTCGATGACATTCTCGCTTTGCTACCGACGCTTCGTGCACAGATCCCCGCAGGGGTGTCGCTCGATGTCCTCTACGATCGATCCCGGTCCATCCGCGAATCTCTGCACGACGTTCAGTTCACCCTCGGCCTGGCGATCGTTCTCGTCGTCCTCGTCATCTTCCTTTTCTTGCGCAACGTGCGGGCCACGCTGATCCCGAGCGCGGCGATCCCGCTTTCGATCATCGGAACGTTCGCCGCGATGTACCTGATGGGTTTCAGCGTGAATAATTTTTCCCTGATGGCGCTCATTCTCGCCGTCGGGTTTGTCGTCGATGACGCGATTGTCGTTCTGGAAAACATTGTTCGCCACATGGAGCAGGGGGAGTCTCCGATGGAAGCCGCGCTCAAAGGCGGGCGAGAAATCGGCTTTACGATCCTGTCGATGACGCTCTCGCTGGTGGCCGTGTTCATTCCTGTTTTGTTCATGGGCGGAATCCTCGGGCGATTGCTCAATGAGTTTGCCGTGACGATCGCGGTCGCCATCCTGCTCTCGGGCGTGGTCTCGCTGTCATTGACGCCCATGATGTGCAGCCGATTACTCAAACCGATCCACTCACGCGGGGCGCTGTACCGCTTCTCTGAAAGGATCTTCGATGCCTTTCTCTCGGGCTACCGGCGGTTGCTGCGCGTGGCTTTGCGGCGGCATGGGTGGGTCGCGACATCCGCGCTCCTCCTCGCTGCCGCGACGGTGTGGCTTTTTCTCGAAATTCCGAAGGGATTCCTGCCCAACGAAGACACGAACCGCATCATCATCGCCACCGAGGCCGAACAGGGGGTGGCGTTTGACCGCCTGGTGGAGTTGCAGCAAAAAGCCGCGGCGATCGTCAGCGCGAATCCCGCGGTTCACGCGTTTCTCTCCCGCGTCGGTGGTTCCGGCAGTGGCAGCAGCGGCGAGAACACGGGTCGGCTCATCGTCACACTAAAGCCGCGTCACCAGCGCGCGCCGATCGACCGCGTGGTACAGCAGTTTCGCCGCGATCTTGCCGGGATCGCCGGGTTGCGGGTTTTCCCCCAAAATCCTCCAACAGTCCGTATCGGTGGGCTCACCACCAGAAGTCTGTACCAGTTTTCGCTCTTTGGCCCCGATCAAGAGCAGCTCTACGCCTCGGCAGCCAGGCTCGAAAAGGCCATGCGCGAAATCCCCGGCATCGTGGACGTGAGTTCCGACGTCCAACTAACCAGCCCGCAGGTAGTCGTGGAAATCGACCGTGACAAGGCCTCCTCCCTGGGGGTCTCCGCCGCGCAGATCGAACGCACACTCGGAACGGCCTACGGAGCGAGGCAGGTGTCCACGATCTACTCCGCGACCGATCAATATCGCGTCATCCTGGAGGCTCAGGATCGATTCCGGGGCGAAGTACCGGACATCGCCCGCCTCTACGTGCGGGCGTCATCGGGCCGACTCGTTCCACTTAATGCGGTGGCGGGTTTCAAGGAGCGGGTGGGTCCGCTCAGCGTGCAACACATAGGTCAGTTGCCATCGGTAACGCTTTCGTTTGATCTCGCCCCGCGCACGTCGTTGAGTGATGTGGTGCCGTTGATTACCGACCTCGCCGGACGCGAGTTGGATGAGGGGATTAGCACGCAGTTTCAGGGAGCTGCGGAGGCGTTCCGTTCGTCGCTCGGCGGCTTGGGACTCTTGCTGCTCCTGGCGATCGTCGTCATCTATATTGTCCTTGGGATCCTGTACGAAAGTTTCATTCATCCGATCACGATCCTTTCCGGCATCCCTTCTGCCGCTTTCGGTGCGCTCCTCACCCTCGCGTTGTTTGGCCAGGAGTTGAACGTGTACGGTTTTGTCGGACTCCTCATGCTCATCGGAATTGTAAAGAAGAACGCCATCATGATGATCGATTTCGCCTTGCAGGCGCGCAAGGAACGGGGCAAGTCGCCGACGGCGGCGATTTTCGAAGCCTGCCTCGTGCGGTTTCGTCCGATCATGATGACCACGATGGCGGCCGTCGTGGGAAGCCTCCCGATTGCCCTCGCGTTCGGCGCAGGCGGCGACGTTCGCCAGTCCCTTGGGCTCGCGGTGGTGGGAGGTCTTCTGTTCTCCCAAGTGGTGACGTTGTTTCTCACGCCCGTGCTATTTCTATACATGGAGCGAATCACGGGAAAATCGCGTCCGCGTCGCAAGAACTCCCGACGCATGCGGGTGGAACCGACGCTCGTTCCGGAGCCGGTTCGGTAGTCTCGTGACTCCTCCTGACCGCCGATCGTTATCGCGGTCTGGGCGCGAGCGTGGGATTGACCACGAGCCCTCGGGAGTTCACCTTTTGCGGTGTTGCCCCTTCCTGAAGCTGTAGATCCGCTTCGGCGGGGGGGGCTTTTGAAATTCCTTCGTCTCGCGCTTAAATGTCCGATCGCAAATCCTCCCTGTTCATTCTGCCAGATGGCAGAAACGTGTTTCTTACCTTTGTGCTAGTGAGTTCCCTGTTTCTGTTGTGGGGCTTCTGCAACGGGTTGATTGACGTGATGGACAAGCACTTCCAAACGGAACTGCATCTCACCCTTGCGCAGTCCGCCTGGGTTCAGTTTGCGCACTACCTTGGGTATTTCCTCATGGCGCTGCCCGCCGGTTGGCTGGCCACCCGGTTGGGATATAAAGGCGGGATCATCGCCGGTTTGCTCATGGTCGCCCTTGGCGGATTTTGGTTCATTCCCGCATCGCAAATTGCTTCGTTTTGGGCATTCCTAGTGGGCGTCTGCCTGATCGCCCCAGGGCTGACCTTCCTGGAAACCATCGCGAATCCCTACACCACAGTCCTTGGGGATCCAAAACAAGCTGCCGTCCGCATTAACATCGCCGCATCCTGCAACGGAATCGGCTGGATTTTTGGACCGATTGTCGGCGGCATGTTCTTCTACGGCAAAGATGCCACCGGCGCGAGCACAGGCTCGGAAACCCTTTGGATTCCCTATGCGGCGATCGGCGTCGTTGTCCTCTTGCTGGCGGTGGTCTTTTTCTTCGCGCCGGTCCCCGACATTAAATCGCATTCGGGCGAGGTCGAAGGAACGGGATCTGCGAACGAAGGCACTTCGATTTGGAAACGTCCGCACTTTGTTTGTGCGGTCCCGGCGCAGTTCTTTTATGTGGCTGCACAGGCGGGTATCTTCAGCTTCTTCATTAACTACATGACGTCACAAACGCCACCGCTCCCGGATGCGTTGACCGGAGGTTTTCTTCGGCATTGGTTCGAGACGGCACCGGCCGGAAACTGGAGACTAAGTGATCAGGGAGCCGCGCAGTTGGCGTCGTTGGGTTTCATTTGCTTTCTTGTGGGGCGGATCTGTGGCGCTGCGGTGCTGAGGCGCATCGCGGCCCACTCCGCGCTGGGTTGGTACGGGGTGGTTAACACCCTCCTGTGCGTTCTCGTCATGATGAAGGTCGGCTGGTTGTCGGTCGTCGGCGTCTTTCTCACCTACTTTTTCATGTCGATCATGTTCCCCACGATTTTCGCATTGGGTATTCATGGTTTGGGTGGCCGGGCGAAGCAGGCGTCTGCGTTCATCGTCATGGCAATCATGGGCGGGGCGGTGCTACCGAAGCTCATGGGTCACGTCGGCGATCTTCATGGCATGTCGATTGCGTTCATTGTGCCGATGGCATGCTTTGCGATCGTGGCGATTTACGGTTTCGCCTGGCCAAGGCTTAGCGGCGAGTCTTCAGGGAAATGGGAAGTGGACGGCCCCACCCCGTCCGTTCTTTGACTCGGGTCCCGTAGTCCTCGGAGGGGGCACGCGAAGGCGCGAAGGCCGCGAAGGAGGAAGGATGGAAGATGGGGGTGGGGATGGAGGTGTTTTCTCCTAGCCGCTGATGACTAGTTATTTCAGGGGTAGTACAATTTGCGTGGACGCGAACGATATACTGCTGGAGCTTATTAGTAGTGTGTTCGTCGGTCGGGGGGCTTATTGCCCGTTGCCTACTCGGAATCGTGCGACCGGAGAGTTGGAGGTAGGGTCAATATCCACCGGAGGCCGCCAAGATAGGGCTTCTCATCCTGACAGCTGCCGCGCTGATTTTCAGGACTCGCTGCCGCCGTAGAGTTGCTGACGACCCAATTCGATAACCGCCCTGCTCACGAAAAGGCTCCGACATTCGCCGAGTTTTCGAAGGGCCTCATCTGCTTGAGGGAGAGTAATCAATGCTTTCCGACAGGCCCGCACGACAATCCCCACGGAACCATGAACCACGATACCGAGTCTGGACGCTTCCTTGCGTGCCTTCAAATCGTCGGTAAGGAAAAGCGGCGGCTTTTCGCGCAGACAGAGAGCGAGGCAGTCAATCTCACCGGCATCAAGCTTTTCTGAGATTCGGCCGACGATCACATGACGGTCAGCGCCGGAAACCGGAACAAACTCGATGGATAAGTCCACAGGCCGCACAAACGATATGGCCTCGCATCTTACTGTTTCCGGAACAAAGAGGGGAGAAAACTGGGAGAGAAGATCTGCCCGTTCAATCTCGCTCAGGTGGATGAGTGGCCCCGCATCGCATACGGCGGGAATCTCAGTCTCCGCCATGCAGTCCCCACTCGACATCCTCGCGGACGATGGACGCCTCCGCCTCCGCACGGGCCACGGACGGTTCTCCAACGCGGTAGACTGCATCGGTCCGGGAGAGGTCACCCCGCAGAAAAGCCGCAAGCACGGCATCAAAGTAAAGATGCTTCATTCCCTCGCGCAATGCCTCCCCGAGGACATCCGCAGCATCGACACCTCGAAGGTGCACCACCTCGTCCAGTTGTTCATTTAGCGCGGCAACCATCTGAGCACGTTGCCATAGTGCGTCCATTTCTGCAAGCTCCGGGCCGGAAAGACGGAAAAGGGGCCGGGTGCGAATAGCGCTAAGTTAAGTGGGCTTTGGGATGCTGGCCCTGCAGGGCATGGCGTCATTTCTCCGATAACCCAGGCGGAGCGGACGTTTGTCCGAGGCTAAGGAACATAGTCCAAATTTGGCGCACGGATACGCCTCGGCGGTGTGATCCAATCCCCGAACAACGTATTCGTCCGCCCCGTTGGGGCGGAATCCCGTTGCGGGTACGGCGTCACCCAGGGTTGCGCTTCGCTGCACCCTGGGCTCGCTACGTCCATGCCTTCGGCATGGCTCGGCCTGCCATAGAGGGGCCCAAACAGGGCAGGTAAAAAAAAGTAACCTGTCTGTTTGCGGCCTTACGTTCCGAAATGTCCGTCGCTCGTCGCGTAGGGGCTGTATTCGGGTCCGCGCTGAAATTCTGATTCGGTCGGTAGGACAGTTCGGTAGGCGTCGAGATACAGACCCACTCTGTCGAACGGAATGGGTTCGAATCCCGGGATCTCGGACAACACCGGTGCATCCGGCTTCAAGCGGTAATCGCGGGCCACGGCGTTCACGAAACCGGGATCGTCCCGAACCACGAGATTGTCCCGCTCCGTCAGCAAGCCATCGATTCCCTTCCCAACCTTGGACATTTTATTAAGCACAGGTTGCTCCGTCTCGGAGACAATGAGATTTCCCACGAACTCCGTTCGCCAAGGCAACTCGGGTCGGTTCTCAAGCATGGTGGCGACCTCGGGGTATGCGGATTTCCACGGTTCTTCCGTGGGATGAAGTTCCTTAACCCGATTGATCAAACGGGGATTGTTCGCGTAGCCGCGTCCAACGCCCCGGTCGTCGATTCCAAACACCTCCCCCTTTTCCTTGATGAAGATGTTGTGACGGATCACGTTGTCGGGACCGGACGCAATCCAGACGCCCACGTTCGGCCCCACGAACACGTTGCCATAGGCCGTGTTTCCCGATGCCCCATCGTCCGGATTCACGCCGCCGACGGTGTCGTGCACGTAGTTGTAGCGGATGACGTTCCCCCGCATGGTCCAATCGAGCCAGGAGTACCACGCGCCGGTGTCGCGCGTGTCGAACGCGCAGTAGTACACCTCGTTGAATTCAAAAACGTGGTCGTTTCCTGAATAGAGAAACGCATCGCGTGGCGCGTGATGCAGGACGTTATGCGCCACGCGAACGCCCACCGCGTCGCGCACGGCATTCGTGCCCGCGGGGTTCCCATCGACGCCCACCTGCACGGCAGCCGAGTATTGTCGGGCTAGGATGCCGTAGTGGTGGAGATGATTGTTAATGACATAGTTCTCTGAGTGCTTAAGCGATTTCCGATCGCCGCCGCTGACATAAACCGCACCGGCTCCGATGTCATGGATGTCGCAACTTAGCACGCCCGAGCGGACTCCATTTAGCACGATTCCGCGGCCGGCGATGTTCTCGATTGTGCAGCCCGCCACCACACAGTCGTCGACATTCTCCATGACGATTCCGTCGCCGAGTGAGTGCGAGAGCGTGAGTCCCTCGAACAACATGTGCGATGCGTCCTTCACCTCGATCATGGGTTGGTCGAGTTGGGAGATCATGAGTTGGGTGGTGCCGGGGCGCGGCCACACGAGGAGAGTTCCTGAAGCAAAATCAATGGCCCACTCTCCGGGTATGTCGATTTCTTCGGGTAAATTTATCGCGCACCATGGTTCCTCGCCGGAGCCTGCGGGTGAGCCATCGGTGGGGCGGTGGTACTTGGATCCGATTCCGTTGGGCAGACCCGTCACGAACGCAATGGTTCTCGCTGCGGGATCAATGGTCGCCACTTTCATGGCGGGATCCTCCCATCCGACCCGCCACTGCCCTTTCAACCAGATACTCGGATTTTCCAGCCAGCGAAGCGGGCGGTCGCCGCGGAATTCAAACACCCCCGGCGTGGTTTTATCCCCAATAACCAAGACTTTACCCATCGCGGTGTACCCGCTGTTTGGCCAGCGGGAGAGGGGGAGGCGACCCTGCGCGTCGAAGATCTCAAAGATGCCTCCGCGGTCGCGGAAATTCAGAGGGAATGGCCCTCCATGCAAACATCCAGAGTCCGCAAGTGGCAAAGCAAGGACATGATCCCGCGCCGTGGCGTCAAGACGATTCCGTAACGCGGGGTCTGTCACCGGTCGGAACTTCGACAAGGGAATCGTCACCGCGCCCTGGAACACGGCACCGCCCTTTTCCGTCGAACGGATCGTCACCGGCTTGCCCGTGGATCCCGAATCCTCCGGACCAAACAGGATCGTGGACTCCAATGGATAAACCCCGGCCGCGAGTTCGATGGTGAAAGGACCATCCGTTCCGGAAGATTTGAGTTTCCGGATTTCATCGCGTGCTCGCCCCAGGGTCGCGAAAGGAGTCTCCCGCTTCCCAGCGGCGGCGTCGTTCCCTGTCGGCGCCACGTGAAGCGTGGTTTGTGCGGCCGTGCTGGAGAGCGCGGAGACGATGGAAATTGCGGCAAGCGCGGGGAGGTGTCGGACCTTCATGCGGGGAGATGTTGGAGATGCCCGGCTTTCCGCCGGACGGATGAACATTCCCCCAAGAAGTTGTGTTGCACAACAAAAAACTATTTAATGCAACAAAAGGACACAAACGAATGGGAAAAGCTGCCCCGGTCCTTCTTTTTCCCCTATGGCGCCGTGGAAAGGATGTCGTTCCCAACCTGAATCCCATCACGAGGCGTTCGGGGAACGCCTGCCGAATCCGGGAAGACGAGCACCCCGACCGCCGGCGTGCTGCTCCAATCCCATGCCAAAACGGTCCCCGGACGAACGTCCGCAAGGAATGCGGGGTCACTCCACTCCTCACGGAAATCGGCCGTTCGCAGACGAAACGTGCGTTCGGTTATCGACCCCGCCTTTTCGGGCTCGGTGTTTGCTACGATGAACAGGTGGGTCCCCGGTTTGAACGGACCCGCGGGAGCCGGAGGCCCGCTTGCGCGCGTCCAGAGCATCCAAGCCATTCCCACCAGAGGGATCGCGACGAGACAGCCTGCCAGAACGAACGAAGTTCTCGTCGGAGATCGCGGCACGTGCGTCGCGGCAAAAATCCAACCAACGCCCGCGGCCACAAAAACCGCGATGAGGGGCAATGCCGCCGCATAGCTGCGCATCCCCGTGTCCCAAGTCGGGGCGAGCGGAACGGAACAGACGAAGCCGCCAAGCGATCCCAGCAAGAGGAGTCGAATGTTCGCCCATTCGGGAGAGCAGGCGCAAAATGCGACTCCCAAAAGAAACACAACCATGATGAGACTCGCTGTCGTCCCGCGTTTCCCGAATCGGAAGAGATCCGCCGCGACGAACATCCGTTGATAGGCGCGCAGGAGCCCTTGGGCAAACCGGTCCGGTCTCGCGATCGCCTGTTCGAGGATCACCCGCGGGGCCCCGGAGGTGTCCCGACCAAGTACCCGCATTCCCTCGGTCCAGTGCGTGTTCGTCACGACACTGTAAAAGCTGTACATCGCATTGCCGTAGGAAGCGACCGGGTGGGGAATGAGGAGCCGGATGCTCGCGGCGTTGACGACAAAGCCGATCACCGCGGCCACCCCGATGGCCGCCAGGGTGAGGAACGCACGTCGCGGAAAGCGGGGAGTTTCTCTCGTCCCCCACAGTCGGGCCATCAAGGTGAGCGCGGGTCCGAGCATCACGAAAAGCGCTCCGGGTCGAATCGCATTCCCAAAAGACATCGCGCACAATGCGGCCCAGGGTCGATTCTCGAGCAGGAACGCAACAGTGAGCAGTCCGATGAGTACCCCCGGGGTTTCATGCATGCAGGTCATGTTTGCGAACACCTGGATGTAGACTCCGACGAGCGCGAGGAACGCCGTTGCGCCGAGCCAGCCCGTCCGGTTGGCGACGATCCTGCCCGCGTGGAGAAGCGCAATCAGGACGATGGCGAGGAGAACCAGGTTTGCGGCCTGGAGATTTCCCCCGCAAACGGCCATTGCGAGGGCGAGGGTGAGGGGATACAGCATGCGGCCGTTGAATCCCCATTCCGACCAACCGGTTTTCAGCAAATCCGTTGCCTGGCTGGCGTGGCCGGCGGCGTCGGAAAACGGGATGGTGCCCGCAAGCGAAAACGTCTGACTGTTCGCATCGATCGCATAGTGCTGCCAGCTCATCGCAAGGAAAAACGCCACGTATGCGCCTTGGAGACCCCACCGAAAGCGCGACGACGGCATGCCTGCGAGCACCGCGCCGAACGCCCACACCAACAGCAACGCAGGCTCCCCGCAGAACGCAGCGGCTGTCCGGGATGGCGCGAGAGCAAACGTGAGACAAAGTCCCGCGAGAACGAGCAGCGGCGCAAGGAAGGGAATCCGTGGGAAGGCGGACGGTGGCCCCATGCCAAAGCGGTCCCGGAGTTTCCGAAACTCCGAATTCCGCAGCAACGCACGAGTCATCACGGCCCACAGCGTAAGCAGGCCTGCGGTAACAATCTCCGGCAGGCGAAATCGCGGGAACACGACCGCGTACATTCCGGGTACGACGGGGATGTCCTCGGCAGACGGGGCGAAAAGCACGCGATCGCGCTGGATGCGGAAGCGGCCGAATCCGTAGCGCTCGATCGATGCCTGGCTCGACTTGCCTCCCGGCAGGACAACCCCGTTTTCCTCTACCGAAGGTCGGGGAAGGGGAAGCACGCGGGGTTCCCGGAATTTCGGCAGGGGCCGTTCGGGTTGACCCACCCATGCGAGCCCGCTCCCCTGCTCGATCGACGCGAGCGCCACGCGGTCGTTCAGTCGAAAGGCCCACGGAAAAAACTGCGTCGCGAGCAGAACCGAAACCACCGCCCAGCCCGCCGCAAGAAAGGATGGATGCCCCATGGTGGCCGCACACCGGGTGACAAGTGCGCGCGGAACAGAAAACGACATCCCCTTTTTTATACAGCGCAGGCCGGGGGTTTCGACGACAAAGGCCGGCTTCCGCGTGGGAATTGTAAGGAATCCGACCCTGGGACGACCCATGAGAAAGAAGAACTCTGCATCCATCTCTCATGAAACTCCTGATCCCTGCCCTGTCCGTTGCCATCCTTGCGATCGTCGCCGTTTACTACCTCCAAGCCGCCGGTAAAACCCGGACCGCACCTGATTCCATGCCCTTATCCGAAACCGTTCGCGTCCGCTTGCTTCAATCGGATGGTTCGGTCGGTGAGCCGGTCTCGGTGCCTCGCGTCGAGCGAAGCGAGGCGGAGTGGAAAGTGCGGCTCACCCCGGAGCAGTTTAATGTCGCGCGTGCCGAGGGCACCGAGCGGGCGTTTTGCGGGGTCTTTCACGACAACCACAAGGACGGCACTTACGCATGCGTCGGATGCGGGTTGCCTCTCTTCCGCTCCGGCGCAAAGTTTGATTCGGGTACGGGCTGGCCGAGCTTCTTTCAACCAGTAGCCGAGGAGAATGTGGAGCTCGAGCGTGATTCGAGCTTCGGCATGGTGCGTGACGAGATCCACTGCGTGCGTTGCCACTCGCACCTCGGCCACGTTTTCAATGATGGCCCGGCTCCGACTGGTCTTCGGTATTGTATCAACTCCGCGTCCCTGAACTTCGTTCCCACTGCCGCCCAACCGCTTGAAACGGCGATCTTCGCTGCCGGCTGCTTCTGGGGCGTGGAAGAGGCGTTCGCCAAAGTGAACGGCGTCCGCTCGACCGAGGTCGGTTACACCGGTGGAAAAACACGAAACCCGTCATACGAACAAGTGTGTTCCCACACCACCGGGCATGCGGAAGGCGTGAAGGTCGAGTTCGATCCTGGGGTTGTTTCCTACGCGCAACTCTTGGAGCTTTTCTTTTCGATTCACAACCCGACGACGCCGAACCGGCAGGGATTTGACATCGGCGACAACTATCGCTCCGCAATCTTTACCACCTCGCCTTCGCAAGAAGCAGCGGCGAGAGCGGAGGTGGCGCGACTTGAGAAAAGCAACGCTTTCCAGAATCCCATCGTCACCCAAATCGACAGCGCCGCACCGTTCTACCGGGCGGAGGAGTTTCATCAGCAATACGCGGCGAAACACGGCGGGGGATTCTGCCACGCGCCGGTGATTCGCGCCAAGAACTGACGCGGCGTTTCGGCGCGCCTCTCCACGAATTAGCTTGCGGCAGCAGGGGTGGCGAACTACTCCCTGATCAACGGTTCCCTCCGCTTCTGGATGTCATTGCTTTCGGGATGCCGTCTCAAACCGTTTGTTCCCGCCGTTTTCACCGTGCCGTTAGCAACAATAGCCACAATTGTATGAGCGAAATCCGTAAAGAATCCGACAGCCTGGGAGAAGTCGATGTTCCCGCCGACAAACTCTGGGGAGCCCAGACGCAGCGCTCTCTTGAGCATTTCAGCATCGGCAAAGACCTGATCCCGCGGGAGATGATTACGGCTTACGCGATCCTGAAGAAGGGGGCCGCCCATGCCAACCATGCGGGTGGTCGACTTAATGAAACCGTGCATGGTTTGATCGTCCAGGTTTGCGACGAAATCCTTGGGGGCCAGCATCACGATATGTTCCCCCTCCACGTCTGGATGACCGGGAGCGGGACGCAGTTCAACATGAACGTGAACGAGGTCATCTCGAATCGCTGTTGTCAGATTGCGGGCACGCCGCTCGGCAGCAAGGCGCCTGTTCACCCGAACGATCACGTGAACATGTCGCAGTCCTCGAACGATTCGTTCCCTTCCGCGATGTACATCGCGGCTGCGGTGAATGTGAAATCCCGGCTGCTTCCGGCTTTGACCTCCATGCGCGATTCCATCCTCGCCAAGTCCGAGGAATGGAAGGACATCGTCAAAATCGGGCGCACGCACATGCAGGATGCCACGCCGATCACGTTGGGTCAGGAATGGTCAGGCTACGCGGGGATGTTGACCGACAATATCGAGCGAATTGAAGACTCTCTGCGCGATGTCTACCGCTTGGCGCTCGGGGGAACCGCGGTTGGTACGGGAATCAATGCCGCTCCGGGCTTCGCGGAGGCTGTGGCTTCGGAGATTGCCAAACTCACCGGTCTGCCCTTTATCACGGCACCCAATAAGTTCGTCTTACAGGGAGCCCACGATGCGCTGGTTCACTTGTCCGGAACTTTTCGTACGGTCGCCGTTTCTCTCTACAAGCTGGTGAATGATATCCGGCTCATGTCGTGTGGTCCGCGCTCAGGCTTTGCGGAATTGATCATTCCGGCGAACGAGCCCGGTTCCTCGATCATGCCGGGCAAGGTGAATCCGACCCAGGCGGAAGCCCTGACGATGATTTCGGTGCAGGTGATGGCCAATGACGTGGCTGTCGGTTTCGGCGGGGCGAGTGGCTACCTTGAAATGAACGTCTACAAGCCTCTCATCATCTTCAACCTGACACACTCGATCACCATCCTCACCGATGGATGTACCAACTTTACCAAGTTCCTTATCGACGGAACGAAACCCAACCTTCGAAAGATTGGTGAATACGTCGAGCGCTCGCTGATGCTGGTGACCTCGCTGGCGCCAGTGATCGGCTATGACAAAGCCTCGAAGATTGCGCACTATGCGATGGAGAATGACCTCACGCTCAAAGCAGCGGCGCTGAAGCTCGGCTTCGTCAGCGAGGAAGAATTCAACCGTGTGGTCGATCCGGCAAAAATGGTCCATCCATATGTCGCCTCGGCAAACTAAGAAACTTAAGTAAACCAAGGAACCTTATGTCATCACCTGATTCTGCAACGAGCCAAGCCGACGTCATCCTGGTGGGGGCAGGCATCATGAGTGCCACGCTTGCCGTTTTCCTCAAGGAGCTCGACCCCGCGCTCCGGATTGAGATTTACGAAGTGTTGGAGCGCCCGGCCATGGAGAGTTCTGACGCATGGAACAACGCGGGCACCGGCCATGCAGCTCTGTGTGAGCTTAACTACACCCCGCAGGCAACCGACGGGAGTATCGACATCTCGAAGGCGCTTGAGGTTAATACGCAGTTCGATCTCTCTCGCCAGTTTTGGTCGTTTCTCGTGGGCAAAGGAGTGCTTAAGGACCCGCAGTCATTCATTAATCCGGTCCCTCACATGAGCTTCGTCCGAGGTGCGGAGAACGTCGCGTTTTTGAAGAAGCGCTTCGAAACGCTCACCGCGCATCACTGCTACCACGGGATGGAGTTCTCCGACGACAAGAAGCAGATTGAGGAATGGGTTCCTCTCGTGATGGAGGGACGCGACTCGTCCGAGGAGGTTGCCGCGACGCGGATGGTGACCGGGAATGACGTGGACTACGGCGCCCTGACAAGAAATCTCCTTGATGCCCTTCAGGGCACAGAGGGATTTGAGGTTCATTATCGCACCCGGGTACAGGATTTGCACCGTGAGGAGGGGGGCTGGAACATTAAGCTTCGTGATGAGACGAATGGCGCTCATCGCCATGTGCATGGGAAGTTTGTTTTTCTCGGGGCCGGCGGCGGATCTCTGGCGCTTTTGCAAAAGTCCGGGATCCCGGAGGGGAAGGGGTACGCAGGTTTCCCTGTCAGCGGCATCTGGCTCCGCTCGGACAACCAGGAGATCGCGTCCCGGCACGATGCGAAGGTTTATGGGAAGGCGTCAGTCGGCTCGCCCCCGATGTCGGTTCCGCATCTCGATACCCGGCACGTGGATGGTAATGTGTCCCTCCTTTTCGGACCCTATGCGGGTTTCTCGACGAAGTTCCTGAAGCACGGATCTTACCTCGATCTCTTCGGGTCGATCGATCCGGACAATCTGCTGCCGATGTTGGCCGTGGGTCGCGATAACATGGCGCTGACGGAGTATCTCATCGGACAAGTCCTTGAATCTCCGGAGGAGCGCTTTGCGGCGCTGCGCGAGTTTTTTCCCAATGCCAAGACAGAGGATTGGCGCGTGGAGATTGCGGGCCAGCGGGTGCAGATCATCAAGAAGGATCCGGTGCACGGAGGGATCCTTCAATTTGGTACCGAACTCGTGGGAGCGGCGGACCATTCGATCATCGCGATGCTGGGAGCCTCTCCGGGGGCATCGACCGCAGTGGCGATCATGGTGAACGTGATCGAACGATGCTTTGCCGAAAGACTCACCGATGGTTCTTGGCTCGCGAAAATGAAGGAGATCATTCCTTCCTACGGACATTCGCTTAAGGACGACGCCGAACTGTGTCGAAAAGTGCGCGCGGAGACCGCGTCTGTCCTTAACCTGAACCAAGTGCCAGCATAATATCAAACGCTTGATTGGTTTTCGCGGCAGTCAGCCAAGAAACCGGTGAAGCAGAGTTAAATTACCTTATGGATATCGGACAACGAATCATGAATGGCTTCCCGGTGCTGTCGACCGGCAATGTTTCGGACGCAGGCCGCGCCGACGTAAAGATCATGGACTACGGGATCAAACCGCTTTTTCACACGATGAAAGCGGCCGGTCCTGCATTCACCGTGGAGACGCCTCCGACGGCAAATCTGTCGCTCCACGAGGCCTTTACGATGGCGCCTGCGGGTTCTGTCATTGTGGTGAATGCCCACGGGAACATGACGTGCGGGCATATCGGGGATTTGATGGTTCTGGCGGTCCAGGTGCGGGGGGTGGCAGGGATCGTGCTCGACGGAGCCGTGCGGGATGTCGAGGACCTCATCCAGATGGGCTTCCCGGTGTTCGCCCGCGGAGCAGTGCCTCATGGCAACGCTGCTCAAACGGGAACGATCAACCAACCGATCCAATGCGGCGGAATTGAGGTGTTGCCCGGGGATATGATCTTTGCGGACGCGACCGGCGTGCTCGCCTTCCCCGCCGCCAAAGCGCAGGCGATCTACGAGCGGGCTGTCTCCATTGCAAACAAGGAGCTTGGATTTGCTCAACAGCTCAACGAAGGAAAAACGCTGTTGCAGATACCCGAGTTTTTGGAATTGCATGGAATCGATCCCGCCGTTCTAAAGCGGGATGGGGTTGATTTGGGTTCTTAACGTGACGGAGTCCGACGGGCGGACTCTCCCGCATTTTTTTCCGCCTCTCTTTCTGCATGAATCACATCCCTGCTGAGAACATCAAGTTGGGGGTGTCCCTCGCGTTAGCGGCGTCATTTTGCAACACAGTCATGAGCGTGTTTGTGAAACTCCTCGGCGATGGTCAGAGCACGACCACGGTGGTTTTCGCACGGTTCGGGATAGGGTTTCTCGTTCTCCTTCCGTGGTTACTAACAGACAAGAACCTTTTTAAGGTCAGTAATACGGTCAGCGTGTTGATGCGGTGCGTGACCTCCATTCTCGCGATGGTTTGCGTGTTTTACTCGATCCGCTACATGCCGGTGGCGAATGTGCTGTTGCTTAACAACACGTTCCCCCTTTTCCTGCCGCTGCTCAGTCTGGTGATGCTGGGAATCAAGACGCCCCCGAAGATGCTCGTGGGAATCCTTGTGGGGTTCGTGGGGGTCGCCCTCGTGTTGCATCCGAGCGCGAATGCGTTCGACTGGCATTCGTTGATTGCTCTGCTATCCGGTTTGCTGGCTGCGCTCGCGATGCTGCAGATTCGGTTGCTGGTAAAGGGCAGTTCGAGCAAGCAGATTCTGTTTTACCTTCTAGCGTTTGGGACGGTGGCATCGGGGCTGTTCATGCCGTTTTCCTTCAAGTTGCCCACCGGGCACCAAATGCTGCTTTTGTTTTTCGTAGGGTTGTTTGGCGCGGGCTATCAGCTGTTTCTGACCGTTGCCCTTAATTACGCCAAAGCGAGGGTCATTTCCCCGATTTACTTCACCGCAATTCTTTTCGCCGGCATCTTTGACTGGCTGATCTGGGGCGTGGCGCTGACTCCGCTGGAAATGGCGGGGATTGCCTTGATCATCGTCGGAGGCATCCTGACGATTCTGATGTCGGGCTCGGCAGAGAAATCTGGCGCAAGCGTTTCTGGGTAAAGGAGCACGGGCATTCTGCCCGTGTTGTGGGGGAGGGCAACGCACCGGGAGGTACGTTCTCCGTTGGAGCACGGGCATTCTGCCCGTGTAGGGAGGGAAGGCAACGCACCGGGAGGTACGTTCTCCGTTGGAGCACGGGCATTCTGCCCGTGTAGGGGGGAGGGCAACGCACCGGGTGGTGCGTTCTCCAACTCTCGTTACTTCATCAACAACACCGCACGAGCCCGCTTAATCTCGCGGGTGATCCGACGGTGCAGGTGCGCGGGCATGCCCGTGACGCGGCGGGGGATGATTTTCCCACTCTCGGTGACGAACCGCTTAAGCAATTCGGTGTTCTTGTAATCAATCGCCTCCGTGGCGATATCGATGCGGCGGCGGGGCATCGGGCGGTTGGCCCGACGAAGGTTCGCGCGGCGTTGCGGGGTCTTGGGTTCCATAACTGCTGTCTCTGCTCTACTTAATCTCCCGATGCACCGTGTGCCGCTTCAGGAAAGGGTTGTACTTCTTTTTCTCCAGCCGCGTCGGGGTGCGCGGGCTCTTCTTATTGCGCGTAGTCATGTAGCGGGAAACGGGCTTGCCTTCCGCAGCCGCCTCCGTGCACTCCAGCGTGATGATGTCTTGTGCCATTGTCGTTAATCCTTTGTCTCCGTCGTCGTGTCGTCTTCTTCCCCATCTCCGTCCTCTTCGTTCAATCCGAAGAGGGAAGTGACAGGTTGCCGTACGCGGCGGAAATGATTGCGCTTCTCGAGCTCTGCCTGGCACTCGACCGTGTAACGCGTGAATGGCAGGGCTTCCAAGCGGGGATGCGGGATCGGCTTGCCAGACATTTCGCAAATGCCGTACGTACCTGCCTCGACGCGCTTAAGTGCTTCTTCGATCTCGTATAGGGCGTCTTGTTCCTGCGAGAGCAGACTAAGGGCAAAGTCGCGATCGTACGCATCGCTGCCCGCATCCGCCTGATGCATACCAAACGCTGAAGCTTCGCTGCCCTCCGCACGGGACCGCAGGCTGTCGCGGGCTACCTCGCTCATCGAATCCAAAAGAGAATCCTTCAAACGCAAGAGCCGGTCGAGTTGTCGAGTCAGGAACGGTGAAAGCGGCTCGTCTTTCTGCCGGGGCGTCGGCTTGGCAGGCTTCTCAGCCTTCTCAGCCTTGGCAGGCTTCGCTCCTGCAGCGGAGCCTGGTTGCACCTCCGTCGAGGAGGTGTCCGTGGAGGCAGAATCGACCGCGGCGGTTTCGAGATTCTCAACCGGCGAGGACGACTCAGATTTTGCCTTCTTTGGCGTTGTGGTGGATTCCTTGGAGGAACTGGTCTTTTTTGCAGGCATGAGGCCGGAAAGGGTAAAAGAGATGAAAGGGGCGAAAGATAGACTGGTTGAGCGGATGCGCAAGTAAAACCGGACGGGAAGCCAAAGTTGCGCGAAATCCGGCGAGGTGAACGGTTGGGCAGTACGAGCGGATCGGTTATTAAATCCAGCCACTGCTTCCCCCGTGTCAGCCCATCGGCATTACGGCGGCGGGGTCGGCATGGAAAATCTGCCGCCAGCGCCTGGCGACGCCTTCGCGCCCGGCGGTAACGGGACCGGACGATCTGTCACGGACGGCGGAGCCACCGTTGGCGCGGGGGCGTTGGGGTCGACAAACTCGCCACCGACCACCTCGACTTCCCCGGACTTTTGCTTGCGAAGGGTCGGCCGGGTCTTCGTTTCGTTGAATGTCTTGCGAACCAGGATCTCGCCATTCAGGCCAACCTTTGAATAAACGTAAATTTTCGGTGCCGCAGGCTGAAGGACGTGGATTTGGTTGGCGGCGTCCAGTTCGACGGCCGGGGTGGTGGTGCTCATCGTTCGCCCGAGTTGATGGGTGCAGTAAATCAGCCCCGCATCCGGGTCCTCGATCCGAATGTAAAGGGAGACGCTGCGCGGAAGCCGGAAAACGAGAAGAGATACGATCCTCGATTTCCCCTCGACCTGGGCCCCTGGAGGAACACCGATCGTCTGCGTCCAGATGGGACGGCCATCCGTCACCTCAAGGCGCTCTTCATTGGAGCCAAAGAAACGCTGAAGCTGCGCCACCCAAACCGTCGCGCGAACGGAGTAGGTGCCGAACTCCGACATCGGATACAGAGGCGTCAGGTTGATCGCGCGGCGGAGGGTCTGACCCGGTCCCACGCTGACGGGGCTGACCTCATAATTCGGATCGCGCGGAGGAATGAGTCGACCTGCCGGAGTTTCAATCTCGAAGCCAAACCACTTGTGGCCGGGCTCATCGGTGAGTTGAAGATCCTGCCCCGTTAGATTCTCGATCGAGACGGTGGCGACCATCGGTTCGTACGTCAGGAACATCTGTCGCTTGAACTCAATCGACACGCGCACCTGCGCCTGCATAGCGGGAACGAAGACGATGGGGGCGACGACGATCGCCAGCAGTGAGGCGAGCGATAGGGAGCGCTTGCGCATGTCGGTTACTTCTTTGCCGCGGCTGCAGAGGGCGGCGAGGCGCTAACGGTTCGGAAACCGAGGACGGTGTCGGTCTGGAGCGGAAGCAGGAGCATGACCCGCTGAGTGACCTCGTACGGCCCTTTCCGGAAGTGCCCGCCTTTGATGACCGGAACCATCGTTCCCGCAAGCCGTTCCTGTCCATCCGCCATGGTGGATGTCCACTCCGCCACATTGCCAGCCAATCCCATGACCCCGAAGGGGCTTTTGTCGCCCGTCACGGCATCCACCGGCGCCCAGTTCTTCCATCCGTCCACCTCAGCTTTCGCTTTCGGATCGGGATTGAAGTCGGCGCCGCTGTTCACCCGTTTGTCGGCCTTCTCGTTGCCCCACGGATAACGGAAACCGTCCGTCCCGCGTGCCGCTTTCTCCCACTGTTCTTCCGTTGGCAGTGTGCGACCCTTCCATTTGGCGTACGCGTAGGCGTCGAACCAATCGACGTTCATCACCGGAGAGTTTAAGTCCAATTTCCCACCCCGCCAGTTGCCCCACTTTTGCGCATAGGTGTAATAGCCCGGAATCACATTGGAATCCGCCCAGTCCACGGGGACATGCGACTTCCCCTTGGGTTGATCGGGATGGTCAAACTTGGTGGCCTGGTCCTTGTTCTCCTCAAGGAACTTAAGGAATTCCGCATATTGCCCAATCGTGACCTCGTACTGATCGATCCAAAACGTCGGGAGACTCTTTTTCTGACCATCTCCGAAAATGAACTCGCCGGCCGGAATCTCGACCATGACGTCGAAGTGTTTGGCCACCGGTTTACGGAGGAATGCCCACCAAACGGCGAAAAGCGTCGCACTTAATAGAAAAAGCGACCCAATCATGCTCCACAACATGGCGCGTTTTTGGCGCTTTTTTGCCTCCTCAACGGCGAGAATCGCCGCACGCTCGCGGGCGTTGATCTTCGCCTCCTCCTTGGGAATCACTTTGGGTTCGATCGATTGGATTTCCTGAAGCAGGGACGCCCATGAGTTGAATGTCCCCGTTTGCATGTGATTCAGAAGCGCCGGGACCCCGGACGAAGGCTTCGTTGCGGGGCTGAGCACGGAGGCCACCACCGCGCCAAGCCGTGCGATCTCGTCCGAATTGGCAAACTCCTCCGCGGCCGCGTGCAGCGCAAGGTTTCGGATCCGGGGCGCATGATTGCGACCCAGCAAAATGGTGTCCGGGGAGATCAGTTCCCGTCGGGTCTTGTTAACAGAGAGATGCGACAGGACCTCCGCGCCGACCTTCAACACCCGCAGGGCGGTCTTTTCATCGATGGTCTCCCCGCTGCGGGCCATCTGGGCAATGGATGATCCCTCGAAGTACTCACTGGTGAAATAGTAGGTCCCTTCGGCCTCCCCGGCCTCGTAGACGGCGAGAATATATGGGTGTGGAGCGTTTGCCTTCACACTCGCATCCGCGACAAAGTTCTGCACGGCGGCGGGGTCGGCCGCGAAGGAGGCATTAAGAACGTGAAACTCGACGGAGCGGCCGACGTTCGTCTGGGTGGCCCGGTAGATTCCGCCACTGAGTCCCTCGGCGAGTTTTTCCTCGATGTGATACAATCCAAAAGTTCGGCCCGTGAGGTCCTCGGTCTCCCCGTCCGCCGGGGGCGTTCGAAATGGTCTGCCCGGGACTTTGGGAGCGTGCGGAACCTTGGCGCCAGCGGGAATTGCCTTCGCAAGGGGAACACCTGCATGCGCCACGGCGGGTTTGGGAGTCGCGACGACCGCTCGGGGAGCCGCTGCCGCAGGTTTGGCCGTGGCCACAGGCCGCGGGGACCCAGGTTGCGCAGTCGCAATGGGAACGGCGGTGGGAACGGCGGTGGGAACGGCGGTGGGAACGGCGGGGACCGCTCGGGGAGCCGCTACCCGGGCGACCGTTCCCGGAGTCGAAGCGCGCACTGCGGTCGGCACTGCGTTCGGCACTGCCACCGCGCGTGGTGCGGCGGGAACAGGGGCATCGGGGGGCGGTTCCGTTGTTGGTACGGAAGTCGGTTCCGGCTGGGGATCTGGCTGGGGTTCCGGGCTTGGAGCGGCAGAGGGTTCCGGGACGGGTGAGGGTTCGGAAAGCGCTTGATTGGCGGCCGCGAGCGAATGGACGGCGGCCACGAGCGCTTCGGGCGCAACGGGTTTTC
>Ga0247836_1000882_pt1 | contig 52282 bp, 51 predicted proteins | sample LaCruzMarch2015__4_FD_187116 | JGI IMG/M metagenome (GOLD analysis project Ga0247836, IMG submission 187116) | Freshwater microbial communities from meromictic Lake La Cruz, Castile-La Mancha, Spain - LaCruzMarch2015_14m | ecosystem: Environmental > Aquatic > Freshwater > Lake | place: Spain... | reverse complement strand
GTCCGGCTGGCACCGCGAGCATCCGCCAGCGCATACGTGCCCTCGATCAGAGCCCGGCCTATTCCCTGGCCCCGCATATTTGCGTCCGCATAAAGATCTTCGAGGTAGCAGTAACAGTCTGCGGCCCATGTTGAACGGTGAAAGACCAGATTGGCGAGACCGCACACTGTGCCCGCGCCATCAACTGCAACAAGCCCGGCCATCCCATCCTCGCCTGCGACGATGCGCTGCCAAGTGAGATCGACGACGGCCTGGGGCACAACTTCGTTGTAGAAATCGGTATAGCCACGAAACAGCTCGCGCCACCGCATTTCATCTGCCCGTGAGACGTCTCGCACCAACACAGTCATTCGCTTTCCCTTTACTTCTGACTTCTACACGGCAGCGAACAAGAACAATCGTGTGCCAGCGCCTTGTCAGCTTAAATTCTAGGCCTGCTTGCGATTTATTCAACTGTCCCAAGTTGGATCATTCGCGGTTGCATTGGGCGGCTCTGCTGAGTGGCATTCCCTCGTGTTCATCCCGGCGGCTAACGCCACCTAGACCCGGGCAACGCGTCACCGCCCACCCTATAGAACAACCCAGAACAAGGCCGCATCTGGTTTATTCAGGCGCAGCAAACCGGTGTCACCTGCGCGCTGGCTTGCAATTGTGAATCACCCAGCTTGGAGAGCCGTATGGAAAATAGAATATGAAAATTGAAAATAAAATTTGCCCCAGGAAGCGTACCTAAATGTTCAAACCTGTCGTGTAACTTTTTTCGACATTCCCAATGTGGCATTTCAACGGGGTAAATTGTTATGGTCGCGCGTAAAGGTACAAAAGGTCCGGATGTCTTTGCAGGCCGGAGCGCTTCAGAAGCGTTTGACGGCGTATCGCACTACGACATCGTCACCTACGAAGCATCAACGGCTGGCGTCGTGGTTGACCGCACCAATGCCAAAAAAAGCACTGGCGATGCCAAGGGCGACACTTTCAAGAACATCGATGCATTCAAACTGACGCTCTTCGATGATGGTTTCGTCGGGAGCACCGCGAAAGACGTCGTAAACGGTGGCGCCGGAAACGACTCGTTGTCCGGCCGCAATGGCAATGATGCGCTCACTGGCGATGCTGGAGCCGACACTCTTTCGGGTGGCAACGGTATCGACAGCCTGTGGGGCGGCGGCGATGCCGACCTTTTGCAGGGCGGCGCCGACAATGACAAACTTTGGGGCGACGGCGGCAACGATGTTTTGATGGGCGGCACCGACAGGGGCGCTCTCAAAGTAAACACGGCGAATGCCATCAGCACCTTCCGGATCGGCGACAGCCTGACGGGCGGCTTGAACATCGACACCTTTGTGTTCAACAACGGCGATGGCGTCGATCAGATTTTGGATTTTCAAGTTGGAACCGATCTCCTCGACGTGAACGGTCTGTGGTTCGATGGAAATCTGACCAATGGCGAGTTCGCTGCCCGTGACTATGCAGGAGGAACATTGATCTTGTTCACCGACAGATCGGCTGATGGCTTCGTCGATAACATGGCGATCCATTTGTCCAACGTGCAAGCCAGCTCCGTAAACGTGTCATGGTTCATCTGACAACCAACACGTGATGCGCACGGCTGCACCGAAACCGCCATAACCGGCGCACGCTGCACTGCGGGTTCGCGGCGTCAGCCGTCGCGGGACATGGCAAACAGAAGCTTAAGGAAAACGCTCAAATCGCGTCGCGTTCGCTTCCATATTGTTGAGGTCTTGTCTGTAACTTGCATTGAAATCTAGCAATTGACTTCATTCAGGTGAGTATCGCGTATGGCAGTTCGTAAAGGTACAAAGGGCGCAGATGTTTTTGTGGGGCAGAGCGGCGCGGAAGCGTTCGACGGCGTTTCGCACTACGACATCGTGACATACAGTGCCTCGATCGCAGGCGTGCGCGTCGACCTTTCGAACCCGTCGACCAACACGGGCGATGCTGCAGGCGACACCTATAACAATATCGATGCCTTCAAGCTTTCACAGCACGCCGACATCTTTATTGGCAGCACGCAGAACGATGTTGTGAACGGCGACCTTGGCGGCGATACCCTTCAAGGCCGCAACGGCAACGATTCCCTCTCGGGCCACAGCGGCAGCGACACCCTTATTGGCGGCGAGGGTGCCGACAGCGCTTGGGGCGGCGGAGACGCCGACACGGTTCTTGGCGAAGCAGGCAATGACAAGCTTTGGGGCGATGCAGCAAACGATTTGCTAGCGGGCGGCACCGACACAGGTGGCTTCACCACTGCCGTAATTACAGAAAAATTCTACCAGTACTCATCGACCATTCGTATTGCTCTAAGCCAGATTGATGACTTCGGCGAGTGGGTCGTTGTGCCCAAGTATCACAACATTACAAACAGCGGCACTGCGACGGCGCTGCCGCGCGTTGACGGCGATGCGATGTTTGTGGTCACCAATGGCTACAACGATGCTCGCGATTGGAATGCCAATCGGGGCGGCGCTGTCTTCATTGATCTTGGACCTGGCGGCAAAATCCCAGCAAACTCTAGCATAGTTTTCAATGCTGGCGACTCATCAGGCAACTCCGCTGTCCGGTTTTCGGGCGCTGCGGGTGCACCTGGTCCCAAGGCGGCACAAGGCACCAACACCGATCCCACAAACATCGTCACAGTCGTCACCGGCGTGAACCTCACGAGGGTAACGATCGGCGACACGCTGGCGGGCGGCTCGGGTGCCGACACGTTCCGGTTCGCCAACGGCGACGGCGTCGACCAGATTACAGACTTCCAGGTTGGTATCGACCGCATCGACGTGTCCAACAGCTGGTTCGACGGCAACGCTGCCAACGGTGAGTTCTCCGCCCGATCGTATTCTGGTGGCACGCTCATTCTATTCACCGACACGTCGGCTGACGGCTATGTCGACAACATGGCCATCCACCTGGCCAATGTGCAATCCAACACCGTGAATGCGTCCTTGTTTATCTGACCCACAAAGGACCGCATTCAAGGAGAGCGCTCCGCTGTCATGCGGGGCGCTTTTAGTTTGCAGGCACGACGCTTTCAGGCGGGTTGAGCAAGTCCCACTGATATTTTTCAAGAAGCGCAAAGTAGCTCTGCAAAGGCACCATCCCCATGCCGCTTTCCGCGACTTCTTCCTTTGAGAAATCGATCAGAGCAATCTCGTGCGCTGTGACGAGTTTGCAAACGCGCAGGTCTTCCGCCGGGGCGAGCGCTTCGGTTGCGAGAAACTCATCGACGTAAGGCGGGAATTCGGCAACGAACCGGGCATTGAGATCAATCCAGTCAAGCCCGGCATACTTGTTGGCGTCTCGCACCCCTTCGGCAGCCAAGTCGGCCTTGGACCTAGGAGTAAGGCCATGCCGTTCGATCAGGGGCTCCAGGATGCCGGCCGTTCGCGTTTCCAAACCGGCCAGAAAGTGCAACTTGCGCTTGGCATCTTCCGAACTGGCGGCTTTGGCCAGCTCGGAGAAAAACGTGTAGCCATTGATCTCGCCCTCATAGGCCTTCAACAGGTAGTCGTGATAGGTCATGGTGCGGCCTCTCCTGGCTCTGCGGCGCGTGCGCGAATTCTATCCCTGCCGGTTTTCTGTAGCAACGGCCCGAGGGTCGTCACGCCGTAAAGCGCCCTATAGTGAGCCGGGCACGGTGTGTTTCCTACACGGCCAGTAGAACCGCAACAACCCTCGGTTTGGGGGAGCCTAGCGGCCCTTGCGTATGCCACAATCCAGACGTATCGGTTCGGAGCATCCCCGCGTGGGCGGCTCGCCAGCATCTTGATTGACCAAACCGGTCGATTCGACCCATGGTTACCCTCGCGAGGGTAGGAGATTTGCCTTGTGAAGGCGCGATCGAGAGGAACTCCGTGCTGGCCAGACACACCATTGACCGGCGAGACAGTCCGCTGCGTGCGATCAGCCGGCTAGACTGCCAGCGTCGATTGCCCGTGCGCGGGCGTCGCGCCATTGCAATGTGGCTTGCACTGTTTCTGCCGGCCGGAACCGCCACGGCCCAAAACCCGGTGGCGACTCCAGCACTGGCGCCGGCGGCAATCGCAGCGGGAAGTCCCGCCGAAGAGGGTTCCAGTGCGCTCGTTTTGGGCAACGCCGCCGAAGCCATCGCAAAGTTCAGCGCCGCTCTGACCGACACTTCGCTTTCGAACGATCGCCGGGCAACACTTCTGAATGACCGCGCCGTCGCCTATGCCCGGCTCAATCAAATCAAAGCCGCCATCGACGATTTCAACGCGGCGGCCCAGCTCTTTCCCGAATATGCCGCCGTCTATAACAACCGCGGCAACCTGCTACTCACTCTCGGCCTGCCGAAAGAAGCCATCAAAGACTTCGACCGCGCCATCGTGCTGGCTCCGGGTTATGCCGCAGCCTTCAACAACCGCGCGGGCGCTTATGTCAAACTCGGGCAACTGCAAGACGCCATACGCGACTACACAAGGGCCGTCTCGCTGATGCCACTGAGCCCGGCCCCACTCACCGGTCGCGGGCGGGCGCACTTGTCGCTCATGCGCCCCCACGCCGCGACACGCGATTTCACCCGTGCCGTCAATCTCGACGCGCGTTTTGCCTCCGGCTATCGCAATCGTGCCGAAGCCAAACTTGCAGTGCAGGGCTACGACGAAGCTATTGAAGATCTTTCTCGCGCGCTGGCTTTCGACGTCGCCAACGCAGAAATTTATCATGTGCGCGGACAGGCTTATCTGGCGCAGAAAAACATCGCCTCGGCCATCAAGGACTTTACCCAGGCGATCGAACTCGATCCCAAACTTGTGGGTGCTTATGAAGGCCGGGGTTATTCCCATGCCCTGGCAGAGGCTTTTGACGAAGCGTATGCCGACCTCAATAAGGCAATCGATCTCAATCCGCGCTCGAGCGTTGCCTTCGCCTTACGCGCCTTTGCCTACAAGCTCACCGGCCAGCTCGATATTGCCCTGGCAGACATCGCCACCGCAGAGAAGCTGAACCCCAATCAGCCGGAAGTGCTGTGGTCAAAGGCGGAACTGGAAGAAGCGCAAGGCCTCAACGAAAAGGCAATCACACATTTCCGGAAGGCGCTCAGTGTGCGCCCCGGTTATCGCGAAGCCAGCGAGGGGCTATTGCGGCTGGCCGGCCCGGAAGCCGATACTGGTGACGTTGTCGTGCAGGGTGCGGGCATCGAATTCTGGCGCGTTGTGCTGCGCGGCAACCGCTACATCGCGCTCAACGAGCAATATCCGCAGCTCAATGTTCCTCTGGAAATGCTGGGCGAGGGAAAGCCCAAGTTGCTCGAGTGGGACGTGAAGCCACCGCCGGTCAGCGGTATTGGCGTGCTGCGCTTCAGTGGCGGCACGATCAAATCTCCGCCGGGTGCGGGGTCTAAGGCCGAAGATATCGAACTTGCCGCCATCGTCGACTTTGAAAGCTCCAACGTCGTTGCCATCATTCCCCACAAGCAAGGCGAGAAAGTCGCCAACTGGACGTGGGAATCCTCGCGCGTGATGGTGGCGGCCGTGGATGGCACAACAGACGAATTCAACTTGCGCAACCGCGCCATGGATATGGCAGCGCCCGCAGCTGCCGCGGCGGGCTTTGCCGCCCAACGGCGCTATGGGGCTACAGCTCAACGCGGAGAGAAATGGGCGCCGTGGAACGAGCCATGGGCCGGCGGCCCAGGCGCGCAAGGGCCGCGGCCGCAGAGAACCGCACAGCCGAAGAAGAAGGCCAAAACACTGTTCGATCTTCTCTTCAATTGATAAGACCGCGCGAAACTGATCGCCCGCGATCGGAGGCCGCGCTGGCCAACCTCTGATCCGGTGGTGGCGCCTCTGCGTTGACTTTACGTGTCGCTTTCAACCAGCGCTCCATCCGTCCCATCACCAAGGCCCTCCCCTTCATGGCGCTAGCCCCTATTCTCGTTTGGTTCCGGCTGGATTTGCGGTTGTCGGACCACCGTGCGTTGACGGCCGCTATTGCCACCGGACGCCCGGTGCTTCCGGTTTACATTCTCGACGACGAAGCAGCTGGAGATTGGAAACCCGGTGCGGCCTCCCGCTGGTGGTTGCATCACAGCCTCAAGAGCCTGTCACGGGACCTCGCAGACGTTGGTGCGAAACTTGTTCTGAGACGTGGCGAGACAGGGACGGTGCTTACGAAGCTCGCGCAGGAAACGAAAGCTACGACGGTTGTCTGCACGCGCTGCTATGAGCCTTGGGCGGCAGCGCAAGAGGTGGCACTCAAGGCTGCGCTCGGCAGCGCTGGCATCGAACTCAAGCGCTACCCGGGCGCGCTTCTGAAAGAGCCAGATCAACTGCGCACGCAGGCTGGTGACCCGTTCAAGGTTTATACGCCCTACTGGCGCGCGCTGAATGCATCTGGTGCGCCCCTGGCTCCGGTCGCCAAGCCGGCTGCCATTCCGGCGATAAAAAGCAAGGTCGCAAGCGATGCGTTGTCCGAATGGGGTCTGCTGCCGACCCGGCCCGACTGGGCCGCCGGTATGCGAGAGTGCTGGTCGCCAGGCGAGGCTGGCGCACATGCCAATCTAGACAGTTTTCTTGATAGCGCCTTGACGGACTATTCCGATGACCGCAACCGGCCAGATAAGCGCGGCACCTCGCGGCTCTCCCCGCATTTGCATTTTGGCGAGATCAGCCCGCACCAGTGCTGGTACGGAGCGGCGGCGGCTGCAGCGGCGGATAACGGCCGTTCAGATAAGGGGCTTGAAGTTTTTCACAAGGAACTCGTGTGGCGCGAGTTTTCCTACAATCTTCTCAGTCACTGGCCCGCGCTCCCGCATGCGCCATTCCGGCCCGACTTTGCCGCCTTCCCGTGGCGTGACGATGCCGCCGCCCTTAAAGCCTGGCAGCGCGGACAAACGGGTTATCCCATCGTCGATGCCGGCATGCGCGAACTTTGGCACACCGGTTGGATGCACAATCGCGTGCGCATGATTGTGGCGTCGTTCCTGATCAAGCATTTGCTGATCCCGTGGCAACAGGGCGAGGCATGGTTCTGGGATACTCTGGTTGATGCCGACCTCGCCAGCAACGCGGCGAGCTGGCAGTGGGTCGCGGGATCGGGCGCCGATGCGGCACCCTATTTTCGCATTTTCAATCCTATCACCCAAGGTGAGACGTTTGACCCCGACGGCATCTACATTCGCCGCTGGGTGCCCGAAATTGCGGGGCTGCCCGGCCCATACTTGAATTCACCGTGGACGGCGCCTGAGGCCGCCCTGAGCGCTGCAGGGGTTCGTCTCGGAGACACGTATCCGTTGCCCATCGTCGAACACGCCGAGGCCCGCGCACGGGCGCTCGCCGGTTACGAAAGCGTAAAGGCAGCAACGGCCCGGCGCACAGCCTGACAGAGTGCCGCGAACTGTTCCGAGAAAATATGCGTGAATGAGGCGCAAACGCCCTACACAACGCGTCTTAGCAACGATATCCTAACCCTAATGCGGTTTTCTGGATGGGAGTTCAGTTGCTTGCCCCATTCGAGTTCACATCAGTTTTGAGTTAGGAGTTTCCTTATGCGTACCCGGCTTCTCGCCCTCGCTTTCAGCGGACTTGCGCTCTTCGCAGCCGCCCCTTCAGAGGCGCAAGTCGTGGCCCGCATCGATCGGACGACGCAAACCATGCGCGTCTGGGTTGATGGGTCTTACGCTTACGAATGGCCGGTTTCGACAGGAGCGCGCGGTCACGCGACACCGACCGGCTCCTACCGCGCCCAGCGCCTCGAAAAGCGCTACTTCTCGCGCAAATACGACAACGCCCCAATGCACAACGCGGTATTTTTCCATCGCGGTTATGCGATCCACGGCACCTCGTACGTCAGCACGCTCGGGCAGCCTGCCTCGCATGGCTGCGTGCGGCTGCATCCCTCGAATGCCGCAGAGTTCTTTGAACTCGTCCGCAGCCGCGGCATGGGCCGCACCCGCATTTCGATCGTCCGCTAACACAAATATTGGCCGGATCTCCCGGCTGCCCTTTTGAAGCTCGATTTCCGTACAAATCTCAACCCCACATTGGTGCAGGGTAAGCATCTCTGCGCGCCAAGCCCCAAGGAGACCACTTATGAGGCGTTTGCCCCTCTCACTGCTAATTGCGGCCGCTGCTGCATTCCAGTTTACGGCTGCACGGGCCGAAGCGCCGGTTGCACCCTCTGTGACCGCTCCTGCGATAGCGTGGCCGGTGGTGCATGCCACTGCGTCATCTCAAACAGTTCATATCGCGCCAGGCGTTTCAGCGACACTCACTGCAACGCCGCCGCCAGCCGAGCAACCGCCTGCAGCAGCCCCGCCACCGCCGCCGCCATCCCCCACACTTACGATCAGCATCGACCTCAGCAGCCAACGCATGAGCGTTTCTGAACACGGCGCGGAAAAGTACACCTGGGCCATCTCCAGCGCGCGCGCGGGTTATCGCACTCCGACAGGCACGTTCAAACCGACCTGGATGTCGAAGATGTGGTACTCGCGCCAGTACGACATGTCGCCCATGCCGCATTCGATTTTCTTTTCGGGCGGCGTTGCGATCCACGCCACCTACGCAACGGGCCAGCTCGGCAGCCCCGCCTCGCATGGGTGCGTGCGGCTTGCACCCAAGAACGCTGCCACGTTGTACAAGCTCGTCAACGCGCATGGCAAAAGCCTGACGCGCATTACTGTCCATGGCAAACCGAAGTCTGGCGGAGCCCTCGTGGCATCCAAGCGCCGCAACGCACAACAGCGCTATGCTCAAGCGCCGTATGGCTACGGTTTCGGCTACAGCACGTCTGCCTACTCGCAGCCCTACTTCGTGCAAAAGCCAGCCTATGCCCCGCAATACGCTCAAAAGAAGCGTCGCTATGTGCAGCGCCAGCCCAAGCGCAACACCTACAGTTACGCCTACAGCGGCGGCTACTGAGTCTCGTCATGACGTCTCTGAGGGTGCCGCAGTGATTGGCGCTTCGAAATTTGAGGGTCCCGGCAGACACCAGCAGGGGCCCTCGTTCACGACATGGCAATGTCGCCGTGCAATTCTGAAGTGAAAGATCAGTACAAGGGATTATACTCTCTAAGTTCAATTGGCGAGGAATGGGCCATGCATATTCTCGGTCTTCTGCTTGCGGCCATAGCAGGTGTCGGCGTTCTACTCTGGCGTCTCAATGCAGCCGCCGATGCTGCCAAGGGGCTGGCCGAGACGGCTGGAGAAGTGAACGGATTTTTCCGCCGCCGGAAATGGCAGAAGAAGCTCCTCAACGATCCGGTGCAGTCTGTTGAAGACCCGCGCCTTGCAGCCACCGCCATGATGGTCGCGTTGGCTCAGAACGACGGCGCACTGACAGAGCGCGAACACATCGCCATCGCCGAACAACTGCGCGACCGGTTCAATACCCAGCCAACACAATGCGAAGAGATGCTGGCCCATGCCCGCTGGATCGTCAGCGCTCAGAGCGACATCGACACAACGTTACGCAAATTGTTCAACGTCATCCGCACCAAGTGCGGACCCAAGGAAATCGCAGAGACTTTCGAAATGTTGGATGCGGTTGCAAGCGCCAACGGACGCATCGGCGATATGGAGCGCCGCGCGATCGACACTCTGCGTAAAATCTCCAGAACTTAGCGGCGGCGCGAAACATGGCGCGCGCCTCTCCGTCAGAACGGGTTCCAGGTCGGGCGCGGGGTGAACCGGACGTAACCGATGTTGGCGCCAAGACGCAAGCCAAGGCCTGAGCGGATCGGTGCCATGACGACCTTACCACCCTTCATCAGAGTGACACCGACGCCGCCAACAAAGTAAGCCGAGCCGTCGATCCCGGTGAAGCTGCGATAAAGATCCGCGGGCTCTTGCAGTTTATAGATCAAGAACAGCGTGCGCGATCCGGCGGCTCCGACATCGGCACCAATCGTTGGACCGTGCCAGTAAACTTTCTGCGTCCCGCCCTTGCGCATGAACAACGTGCCGTCGCCGTATCTGAGGCCGGCCAGGAAAGCGCCGCCGCCTTCCTGTCCCAGAACATAGGCCGTAGGCCGCCCGGAAATGCTGAAGGCATGTTCGATGACGGTTGCAAGGTTGGTCGAGACGGCACCGAAGAACCCCTTCGTGGCATCGCGGATTTCTTCAATCGTGAAGCCGGCTTCATCGGTCGTGAACGATTGCGGCGGCATCGGCTCGGCCACGCGCGGGGCGCCTACATAAGCGTCTGAAACAACAGCGCCGTTGGGTGCAGCTGGTGGCGGGACGACGGCTGTGGTCGTCGTCGACCACGATGTTACCGCCTCGCCGTTTTTGGCGGCAGGCGGCTTAGCGGCTGGAGGAGTGACCGCCGTTTGCGCTGCGGCGGGCTTCGACGGCTCTTGTTTTGAAGCCTCTTGCTTGAGAGGCTCGGGCTTGAGGACAGGCGCGGTGGCGGGCTTTGCGCTCTCCGATGAAGGCGGCGGCGCTGCGGCTGCAACGACGGTGCCTGTTTCCGCGTCGATGCGGCTCAGCATGTACGACGCCTTGGCCTTCATGACGCCGAGCAATTCCCCGCTTGCGGCCCGCAGTTCGTCGAGAGTGGCGCAGTCGCCCTTGCCCGATTCGCCCTGACGGCCGAGCGTATCGATCTTGCTCAGCAGTTCGTTGGAGCGCATATCGAGAGCTGCGATTTGATCGTCCTGCAAGAAGTCATAGGCTTTGTCTTCGTAGCCTTCGTCGTCCCAGCCCTTCTTGGTCTTGAGATCCTTGACGCGCTCCTTCAGTTTCGGTTGGGCCTCAAGATTGAATGTACGCAGCACGGCCCCTGATTGATCCACGGCTGCAGCAAACTCGTCGGCTGTGCAGGTGGCGGCTTGAACAGGGCCGGCGAGCGCCATTACGAGAACAAGCAACGCCGCCAGCGCGCGCTGCAGTGCACTTCCCGCCACGGTGATGACGGCGATTGCCACTGAAATAGTTGAAGCTGTCCCGGCCATGATGCCTCCTGTTGAGGCTCTACAGAGCCCAGCAATTGCGGCAAGGCAAGGGTTTTACTGCGAAATCGTGCGCATCAAGGACCGCTGGGCACTGTCCGCACCACACTCGACAGCGGCCGTTCGGATCCGGCGGCCGGCAGCCCCTTCACGTCTTTCTCGATGAGGGCATCGTATTCCGGCAGCGTCGCCGCTGATCCTGCTGGCTTGATGTGCACCAGCTTGTATCCATCCGCCTTCAAGCGCTCAAGCAGCACAGGCACGGCCTTGGCCGTATGCTTATGGATATCGTGCATCAAAATGATGCCCTTACCCTTTTTCTCCAGCTTCTCCATGATCACCTTGACCATGACGTCGGGATCGCGGTTCTTGAAGTCGAAGCTGTCGACATCCATTGAAAAGACAGCGATGTTCCGGTCAGACAGATGCTTCAGCATTGCCGGACTATCCAGCAGATATGGGAAGCGGAAGAACGGCGCAATCGGTGCGCCGACGGCCCGGTGCACGCCGCTCAAACCGCGCTCGATTTCATCGATGCCCTCTTTTTCAACCTTCTTGCGACGTAAATCGCTATGCGCCCACGTCTGGGTACCGACCGTATGGCCAGCCCGCGCCACTTCGCGGATAATTTCAGGTAGCCCTATGGCCATCTTCCCAATCGAGAAGAACGTCGCTTTGGCGCAATGCTTGGCAAGCGCGTCGAGCACGCCTTTTGTTGTATTGACCTGCGGGCCATCATCGAAGGTCAGAACCACTTCCTTCGGCTCAAGGAAGTCATAAGCCTTGTATTGCTCGAAACCGAAACCGGGCCCGCCTTTGGTGTCTATCTCGACGGTGCGCGACACACCCAGCGCATTGGCGTTAGCACAGACGGCGGCCGCAGGAGGCGGTGGCGGGCCAGCCGCAGCTGGCTTTTTCGCATCGCCCGCGGCTTCGGCCACTGAGACGAAGGCCATGAGAGCCAGCAAAACCGAGCCGTGACGTAGGGTGCGCATCGTTGATCTCCGAGAATCTGCGAAGAGTGTTTACCAATTTTTGAAGGCAAATGAAACGGGGCCACGCCGCAAGTTTGCGCCAATGCAGGTTAGGCACAGTGCAACTCACGCGGGAGAGTTTTTGGCAGCCAGGCGCGCATTAAAGCGGGCAGCATCGACGATGACGCGGGAATGCAAGCCCGTTCCGATGACCTCGCGCTCGTCGCGCGCCTCTAGCCGGAATTGCAATTTGCGGCCCACAACACTGACCAATTCGGCGGTGGCCACGACCGTAAGACCGACCGGCGTCGGCGCGAAATGCAAGATGTTGAGTTCTGTGCCCAGGCTGAGATGCCCCGGCGGCAGCAACCGCTCGACGCAATCGACGCAAGCGGCCTCCATCAAGGCGACCATCATCGGGCTCGCGAACACGGGGACGGTGCCACTGCCAACCGCAATAGCGGTATTCGCTTCGGTCACGCAAAAGCTGGCTTCCCCTTTGATCCCCGGCTTCAGTGCGGATAGATCGGCCATTAAACCTCGCGCTTCTGGGACCTTGAAAACCGCCCGTTCTCAGTGGAAGAGATCGCCCGCACACATCAGATAGTTGACGCGCACGGTCTGTGGCAATGGCCCGGCGAACGCAAAGTTCTGCGCGGCGCCTTTTGCGTCCACGATCCCGATCGTCGCCCCCTGCACCATGATTTCCTGGATGAACGTGCTGCCGTCGAGCCCCGCGAGTGTGCCGCGCACCTCAAAGGCATCAGGCGATACCGCTACAGGCTTGGAAAAGCTTGCCCGTGTATCATGGGTTGCGGTTTTAACACCCAAATCGACAAGGCGCTCCGCGTTGCTTGTCCGCCCCGGCCCCTTGATGCTGACAATCCATTGCGCGGTCTCGTCTTCGCGCCGCAGAACAATATCGATGACGTCACTGGCGGGAGGGGCGCCAAAGACGGCACGCACACCGCACGATGCCAGCCGGTCATCCTTAAACAAAATCAGCGGCTCGATGGACGTAGCTCGAATAGCGCCCTGTTGTGCAGCCAGCGGCCCGGCTGCCACTTGGCAAAGTGCGAAAACGGAAGCTGCAATTCGAGCCTGCACCACACGCCTCGTCCCTTGATGAAACGCCTGCAAACCACTTGAGAACTTTTTCACGCGCCGGACCCTTGTTGCCAGTAGAGCACCCGCGATGCGATGGGTGCATAGACGAATTGTTACGGTTGCGCGTGTTTAATGGTTCTGCTGCCGCACTGTGGAAATCCGCGCGCGCAGCGCTCGCCATGAACCGCCGCACAGAAAGCCCCGGCCGATGACAGTTGAAGCTCAAAAGCAGCCCCCCGCCCGCGAACTCGAAGGCACATTCCTCGGCATCGACGGATCGAGCTGGGTTGCCTGGGCGTCGTATTACGCGGGCTTTGTCATCGCCGGCTCGCCGCAAACCAACGCTCGCATCCTGGGTCTGGGGTGGGAGGTCGCCATACTCGTTGGCGCAATCGCGGCATTCTTCGTGGCGATCCTCTTCATTCAACGGCACATGAAGTTCTCGCTGCTTGCCAACACCTACGGCCTGCCAAATCACCTCGTCACCGATGGCGTGTTCGCCTATTCGCGCAATCCTATCTATGTGGCGTTCTTCTTGCCCTTGGCATCGTTGGCCGTGCTGTCGCCGCTTGCATCGCTCGCCGCTTTCGGCTTTTACATTTTCGCGATGAACCAGTTCGTCATCCGCCGCGAAGAGCGCGTACTGGAAGAAGGCTTCGGCGACCAATACCGCGCCTACAAAACCCGCACGCGGCGGTGGCTATAGCGCCGGCGCGACCACGACTTGCTGGCGCTCACGGATCGATTTCTTTGATCTTGCTGAAATCGGTATCGAGTAGGCCGGGAAAGTCGCGCCCCTCAGGCCCGATTTCGATCCACGCCTGACGGCAACTCGTGACCTTCATCCGGCGGCACGTGGTCTGCTTGTGCGTGGCCGGGTCGATCTCAACGCAATTATCAAATGCTTGGCCCCATCCTGCTGTCACCTTACCGGCCTCAACTTGAAACGTCTCGGCATCGGCTCCGTTAAACTGCGACGGCAAAGCCGTAGCCGTGCCGGTGATTTTTCCGCCGGGGCAGAACTTTGCCGCCGACAATGCCTGCCCATAGCGCGCACCGGCTTCGGCAACAGTCATCTCAGCGGCGGATGCAGGGGTGAAGATCATCAAGCTGATGAGTGCGGCAGGAAGAACCGCGCCTTGGAATGAGGCTCTTGCACCACGCATCGAAAGCTCCAGGTATTGTTGTTTGTCGCTTGTTGCTGTCGACCTTACGAATAGTGCAGCCATTCGGGTCAATTCCCGTCATTCCCACTCGATGGTGCCAGGAGGTTTGGACGTGACGTCATAAACGACGCGGTTGATGCCGCGCACTTCGTTGATGATGCGGGTGGCAGCTCTGCCGAGGAAGTTCATGTCGAAGGCGTAAAAGTCGGCGGTCATACCATCGACCGATGTCACCGCGCGCAGCGCCAGCACGTGGTCGTAGGTCCGCCCATCGCCCATCACACCCACCGTACGCACCGGTAGCAGCACCGCAAAAGCCTGCCAGATCTCGTCATAAAGGCCTGCCTTGCGGATCTCATCGAGGTAGATGGTATCGGCCTTGCGCAGAATATCGAGCTTCTCGTGCGTGATCTCACCGGGAATGCGAATGGCAAGCCCCGGCCCCGGAAACGGATGACGGCCGACAAAGGCTTCGGGTAACCCCAGTTCCCGGCCCAGCGCGCGCACCTCGTCTTTGAACAGCTCGCGCAACGGCTCGACCAGCTTCATATGCATGCGCTCGGGCAAACCGCCGACGTTGTGGTGCGACTTGATCGTCACCGACGGCCCGCCCGTGAACGACACACTCTCGATCACATCGGGATAAAGCGTGCCTTGCGCCAAAAACTCGGCGCCGCCGATTTTTTTGGCTTCGGCTTCGAACACGTCGATGAAATGCTTGCCTATGGTTTTGCGTTTGGTTTCGGGGTCGGAGACGCCCGCGAGCGCATCGAGGAACGGCTTGGAAGCATCGACGTGCACCAGTGGAATGTTGAAGGTGTCGCGGAATAGCCCCACCACTTGCTCGGCCTCAGACGCCCGCATCAAACCATGATCTACGAACACGCAAGTGAGCTGTTCACCGATCGCCTCGTGAATGAGCACGGCGGCAACGGCGCTATCAACGCCCCCTGACAGTCCGCAAATGACCCGTCCCTTGCCCACTTGGTTGCGGATCTTGGCGATCATCTCGCGGCGGTAGGCGCTCATCGTCCAATCGGATTTGAGGCCAGCAATACGATGGACGAAGTTCGAGAGTAGTTTAGCGCCATCGGGCGTGTGCACCACTTCCGGGTGAAACTGCACCGCGTAAAAGCGGCGTGCCTCGTCGGCGACGGCGGCAAAGGGCGCGTTCTCGCTTGTGGCGATCACTTTGAAGCCATCGGGAAGTTTGGTGACACGGTCGCCGTGGCTCATCCACACTTGGTGGGCGCCACCCTTGTCCCAGATACCGTCGAACAGCGGGCTTGGCGTTTCGACAGCAACCATTGCCCGGCCGAACTCGCGATGATGACCGCTTTCGACTTTGCCACCCAACTGTGCGGCCATCGTCTGCTGGCCATAACAAATGCCGAGTACGGGCACGCCTGCCTCAAACACATCTTGCGGCGCACGCGGGGACTTGTCTTCCGTCACCGATGCCGGACCACCCGACAGAATGACGGCTTGCGGCTTCAGTTTGCTAAAGGCGGTCGCGGCACTCTGGAACGGATGGATCTCGCAGTAGACGCCTGCCTCGCGCACGCGCCGCGCGATCAGCTGCGTCACTTGACTGCCAAAATCGATGATAAGAACAGAGTTGGTCATGCTATCTCAAAGTTGAGGTGATTTGCCCGCCGGAACGCGGAAAACATTGGTTCCAGCCGGATAGACCACCCCCCGGGCGCTCGCGTCAAGCAACAGCGCGCGCCCGCGTCAGTGTTGTCCCCCGGCAGCTGTACCGCCCGTGGTCATCTCCTGAATTCCACCTGCTAACACGCCGTAGCAATAGCCCAGGCCATACTGAAGCCACCAGGCGGGATAGATTGCGAGCGCCCACGCGACAATCAGGATCAGTGCCGCTTGCCATGCCGGCATGGACCACAACCGGCCAAATGCAACGGCATAGTGGAGCAACATAGCCGTTCGCACGGCCCAGAATATCCACACACTCAGGACCGGCACCCAGGCCTGAAGTGCGGCCTCTTCGCCTGGGAGGCTTTCCTGCGCGATCAGCATGGCAGCCGATGCACCGGCCACGATGAGAACATGTGCCACCAGATAAAAAGCCGCCAGCACGATCCATAATTTTGCGTGCGGATCGATGCGCACCGGCTTGGGGGCCAGCGCCCGAAACAGTGCCCACGCCAACATGCCCGTCAAAGCCAACTCAATGAAAAACAGCGCTTGCGAGGGCTCGGACAGTCCGCCCGTTTGGCTTGCGTTTTGAATTGGCTGTCCTGTTCCCAGCCCTATGAAATAAACGAACGTACCCCATACCGCCAAAGCACTTAGTAACAACCCTGCGTGACCGCGGTAGGCTGGCGTCGTTGAAAGCCGAATGGGCTCTTTGACCGGATGCCGGAAAACTCCGGCGAGGGTTGATATGAAACCAACGCGCTCGCCAATCAGCGGCAGCTTTTTAATCCAACTCAGTTTCGGCCGGGCGAGCTCGTGTCCGCACGCGGAGCAAAAGCTACCCGTCGCATCGGCACCGCAAATTTTGCAGGTTTGCACAATAGACGCCGATTCTTGCGCCATGTCCACACTCCATCACCCAGCTGACACGGTAACATCTGGCATCTTCAGCGAACCCGTGCGGCGATCTGCATCTGAGCCGCAGGACTGAGGAATGCAGCAAATTATTTTGTCAGTTGTTCCGCCAAATCCAGAAATTGAGTGCTCCTGCATAACTCACCCACACCAGATACGGCATGAATAGATAGGCAGCCGTGGCATTGATGGGCAGCGCGAGCCAAATGAAGGCGGCGATAGAAATCCACATGCCAATGAGGTCTACTAAAGCCCAGCCAATCTGATGGCGATCAAACATGATCCAAGACCAAGCCGCGTTGAGGGCAAGCCCGATGCCCCAGACGATTACAGCCGGTCCCAGACCGTCAGCCTTCCACACCAGCCAGCCGGCGATGGCGATCATGACGTAAAGGATCAGCCATGCGATCGGGAACAGCCAGTTCGGCGGCGTCCACCAGGGTTTTGTCAACGCCTCGTACCAGGGCCCGGTTGGGAACAAGGCACCTGTAATGGCCGCGCAGAACACGCACCCAAAAAAGGCGATCAGCGACTGATACTCTGATAGAAATTGGGGCATTGAGGGCTCCAGGCGAGGTTGCGCCGCAACATAGCACATCGCGGACCTAGGCGGCAGGCTGACCGAATTGCCGCAGGGGGGGGGCAGCGGGCCTTCTGTCATCAGACCAGTCGCACATAGTCCTCCGTATCCTCCGCCGCAACCCTACTAGGCACCGCAGAGCGGAAGATGCGCGGCAAATTCGCTAGCGCTCAATTCCTGTCGCAAATCGATATCTTCGAGCACCGGCAGATAGCCGTCGGCCTGCGACACCAGCAGATATGTTGATGTCAGAATCGGGCCGGAACCGAGCGCTTCTCTGCGGCAGGCATCCGCCGAGATGCCGATCTCGCCATGCGGCTTTCCCTTGATGCTCGAGGTTTCCTCGCGGCTTTCAGCCTGCAGCGTACGCAGCTGTTGTGCATCAGAAGCGCTCAAGCGGAACGCAGTCACGGCATCACCAGCACGCTTGTATTTGGCGAGCGGAGCAAGTTCGCCCGGCTCGTTGGCTTCAGCCAAAACAAACGTGTAAACGCGCTTGTCTTTGTCGCCATCGCGCCAAGCCGTGTAGGTGAGTTTGACCCCACCGGGGCGCGGTGCCAACGCTCGCGGGGTGCGCGTTGCCACGCGCATGAGGGCAGGATCGGCGGCGGCCATATCCGTGGACCAAAGTTTGTAGAGGGTGGTGACAGGGACATGCATACAGCCACCTAAGACGAAACATACGCTCGCAAGTAGCGGCAGGCGCAAGGCACGGCTCGTGGACATAGAAATCTCCATTGACGCAATTTAATTATTGTTTTACGATAATTAAATCGTGCGTCAACAGGAGAAAGCCGATGACACTTACAACCGTCCTCGACCCCGCTGATCGTCAAAATGCCTTGACACAGCGCGTCGCGGGCTTGTGCCATCTGATCCGGCTCGCAGCTCTCGCCTGGATCGGCTGGACGCTGCTCATCATTCTCTCGAACTGGAGCTCCATCGACACGATAAAGCGGTCTTGGGGGCACTATCTCAAGGCCGATCTCACGGCCCTGCCCCTCGCGCACTACGCCGAAGCTTTCGCTGTCGTGCTTTTTGATTGGGCCATCGCCGCGCTCGTCGTCGTCTTTGTCTGGCGGCTGTTTGGCTGCTATTTGCGCGGCAGCATTTTCAGCGCCGAAGCAGTCAGCGAAATGCGCAATCTGGGCTGGGCCGGAGTTGCCGCAGTCGTGGCCGACATCGGAGCGCGGCCGCTCCTACAGTTGATCATGACGCAGCACCTTGGTTCGGGCGTGAGTGCCGGACGGATTTGGCTGTGGGCCGAGCCCAACGACGCGCTGCATCTGCTGATGGCTCTGTTCATCGTCGCCGTCGCACACATCTTTAAAACCGGCGTCGAAATCGCCGACGACAACCGCCAGATCGTCTGAGCCAATTCACGGAGCCACGATATGTTGACCTCGACTGCGGCCGACACGGACGCCAACCAAGACGGCTTCAAGGCCCTTCGCCGCTTGGCCGCCATCATGTGCTTCGTCGTAGCCATCGGCGGCGCGCTGGCCGAACTTGCGCTCGCCTGGGTATGGCTGTCACCCAGCATCGTCACTGCCTACGTCGCGCCCCACGTTGGGCTTGCAGGCGCCTCCGTCAGCACCGACGGCACCACGCGGCTACTCGGCTTTCTCGCCTGCATGATCCCCCTTTCGGTTCTGTTCTATGCGCTGCACCAGGCCTATGAGCTGTTCGACAGCTACCGCCTCGGCAAAGTATTCCCCGATGACGCACCCGCACGTCTGCGCCGCATCGGCTTATGCATGTTGGCACTTGCCATCTTGCGGCCTTTGACGGGCGCCCTATTGAGCGTCATCCTGACCGCCGCCGCTCCGGCCGGGCAAAGGATGCTGACCCTTGGCATCAGCATTGACGACTACATGATTGCGTTGTTCGGCGGGCTCATTCTCGCCATCGCCTACGTCATGACGGAAGCCGCGCGCGTTGCCGCCGACAACCGATTGATCGTTTGAGGCGGCTTATGGCAATCATCGTCAATCTCGATGTCATGCTGGCCAAGCGCAAGATGCGCTCGAAGGATCTTGCCGAGCGAATCGGCATTACCGAGCAGAATGTCTCGCTGCTCAAGTCCGGCAAGGTGAAGGGCGTGCGCTTCGAAACGCTCGAGAAAATCTGCGAAGTGCTGCAGTGTCAGCCGGGCGACATTCTCGAATACCGTCCCGCGGCGGGGCTTGCCGAAGCGGGATGAAAGCATTCAGCCACAAACGATAAGAGGCCCATGCCGGGTTGCGTTTCACGAAGAGCTGCAAAGACCCAATGTTTGCAAGAGCAATCGATGGCTCCGTCTAACCGGAACACGGATTGGGATACTTTTCCCCCTCCCCAGCGGGGAGGGGCGGGGGTGGGGAGAGGAAAAAAGACCGAAAGCCTGCCGAAGGTCACGAACCGCCGACGCTTGTTCTAACATGAAAATACGCGTTCCTCCTCGTCCGTCTCCCCACCCCTAACCCCTCCCCGCTGGGGAGGGGGAACAGAGCGGTGCAGACCTCGCACCGCGGTTGACGGTTTGAGCCTGACAGTCGTGAATGAACAGCGGCGACACCCGTGGGGAGTACGCAGATTTGGGCGGCCAGCAAACGCATTCAGCCGGCCTTTGGAGGGCCGGCTGAGGGGACGAATGTCATTGGGAGAGATGATCCAAGCGGAACGAGTGACCAAATCACACGCGCATCATGCGAAAATAATGTCCTGATAGTTGGTGAAGAAAAACCGGTCCTGATCAACGCCGACTAATGTCACACTACCAGAGCCGTAGTCGATTTCCGTCGACAAGCGGCCGTCAACAACGACGTCGCTGAAGAGCACATCGAATTCATCGAGTGCGCCCGTGCCGCGCAGATCGATCCAATCGACGCCGAGATTGAAGTCGTAAACGATGTCTTCGCCATCGGCGAAACTGAACCGGAAAACGTCCTCGCCCGAGCCGCCCGCAAGCGCATCTTTGCCAGCGCCGCCAGTTAGCGTATCACTGCCGCTACCACCCGAGAGAAAATCAAAACCCGAGCCGCCCACCAGCACATCTCTGCCTGAACTGCCGTAAAGATCGTCGTCGCCCGAGCCGCCATCGAGCCGGTCGTTGCCCGCGCCGCCCGAAAGGTAGTCATCGCCACCCCGCCCTAAGAGCTTGTCGTTGCCGCCAAGGCCGAAGAGCGAGTCGTCGAACGAAGACCCCGACAGAGTGTTGTTGAAGTTATTGCCCTTCTTGACGGCCATGATGCGAAGTCCTTGATTTGGTATCCGTGCGCGTCGTTTGCGCTGCGGGCCGTTAGATGCCACCGGCCGCTTGAACGCAAGCTGAACGGATTGATGAACACTTGTTCATCTGCCGGTGCGGAGCCCAGGCTAGGAGTCAACCGTCCCGGCGGAACGAAGCGATGAAAAATCCGTCGGTTTTGTGGGTTGCTGGCGTCAACAGCAGAGTATCCTCTCGTCCATCCGCAGATGTTGGCGGCGTTCCTCCGATTGACCGCTGCCAAAGCTCCGCGAAGGGTTCAATCGTGAAATCCGGATATGCTTTGAGAAACCAGGCTACCTGATCAGTGTTTTCCTCAGGCAGCACAGAGCACGTCACATAAACAAGCCGGCCGCCCGGCTTCACGTGCCGCGTTGCCCGCGCGAGCACTTGCTGCTGATCTCTGATTCGTGCCGCCAGGGCATCGGGCTTCAGCCGCCATTTCGCATCAGGCCGCCGCCGCCAGGTTCCGGTGCCCGTACAAGGACAGTCAGCCAGAACAAGATCAAAGCGATTGCCCAGCGCTTCGAGCGCGGCTTCATCGCCCCCGCGCAGCATTTGCACGTTGCGCACGCCTGCCCGGTCGAGGCGCGCGAAAATCGGCTTCAAGCGCATGCGGTCGCTGTCGTAGGCGAACACTTGTCCCTTGTTGCGCATGGCAGCCGCCATCGCGAGCGACTTGCCCCCGCCGCCCGCGCACAAGTCGAGAACCTGCTCTCCCGCTTGCGCACAGGTGAGCGCGGCAGCGATCTGGCTGCCTTCGTCCTGGATTTCGAACCAGCCGGATTGATAACCCTCCTCGGCCATCAGATTGGGCGTGCGGCCATATCCGGAGGGCAACGGAATGCGAATGCCATTGGGCGCCATCGCACAGGGCTCGGCTGCGAACGGCGTTAAGGCTTCCAGCACCTTGTCCGGCTCGGCGCGCAATGTGTTGACGCGCAAATCTGCGGGGGCACGGGCGGCAAGCGCGGCACCTTCTTCTGCCGCACGGCTGCCAAAGGCGCGATCAAAAGACGGTGCCAGCCATTCGGGCATGTTGCCCTTCACCCAAACCGGGGCATCCGCGAGGCTCCATGCCTCAAGGCGCATGTGTTCCTCAGTCGAGAGCGATTCGGGCGAATGATCCGCCCCGGTGCACATTGCGGATATTTCAGCAGCAGATGTCCCATGCGCCCGCAAACCACCCAACACCAGCGCGCGCGGCGATGAGCTTGCCAATACGTGCGCGGACGATGCCTTATGCCTCAGCCCGTCATAGACCAGATGGCCGATCACATTGCGATCGCCCGAGCCGGCGAAGCGATGCGCCTTCCCCCAGTCTTCGAGAGCGACAGGCACCGGCTGATAGCGCGATAGAATGGTCGTGATGATTTCGATCGCGGCGGAAACACGGGCACCCGGTCTCATGATCTCTACCAGCCCAGGAAGACGGTCAGGGCGAGGTTTACCCACATCGCGATCAGCGCAATGTTGCTGGCCAGATAGGCCATGGCGCGATGCATCACCACATTGTAGGTGGTAAAAATGGCCGCGTGCACGATGCGGAACGCGACGAACGCCCAGGCAAAGACTTGCATTTCCCAGTCGGCGGCATCCGCGAGCAAGGCAAAGGCGACGGCCGCATAAAACAGTACCGGCATTTCGAGTTGATTGTGAAACGCATTCGAAAGGATGCCAGCGCGGCCGCGCCACTTCGTACGCTCGCCATCACCGCCCAAGTCGACGGTACCTGCGCGCAAAGCCGCAAAGCGCGCGCCGCCCATCCAGAACAACAGCACAAACGTAAGCGCCGCTTGTACGAGCACTGGCTGGAGAAGCGAAAGATCCTTCATGTAAGCGTTCAACCTCCGCCCGGGTAGTTAGGGCTTTCGCGGGTGATCAGCACGCCATGTGCATGGCTTTCGCGCATTGCCGCCGCCGAGATGCGCACGAATTGCGCCCGCTCCTGGAATTCTGCAAGCGTGCGCGCACCCAGGTAGCCCATGCTGGATCGCAGCCCGCCGACGAGCTGGTGAAGCACGGCATCGACCGGGCCCTTGTAAGGCACCTGACCTTCGATGCCTTCCGGCACGAGCTTCAATGTGTCTTTGACTTCCTGTTGGAAATAGCGGTCGGCCGAACCGCGCGCCATAGCGCCAACCGAGCCCATGCCGCGATAGGCCTTATAGGTGCGCCCCTGATAGAGATACGTCTCGCCGGGGCTCTCGTCGGTGCCAGCAAGCAGCGAGCCCACCATCACACAATCGGCACCGGCTGCCAGCGCCTTGGCGATATCCCCCGAATAGCGCAAGCCACCGTCGGCGATAATCGGCACGTCGTGTTTATGGGCCTCTTGCGCGCATTCCATAATGGCCGTGAGCTGCGGCACGCCGACACCGGCGACGATGCGCGTCGTGCAGATCGAGCCGGGGCCAATGCCGACTTTGACACTGTCTGCCCCCGCATCAATGAGCGCGCGTGTGGCATCGGCAGTGGCGACGTTGCCCGCGATGACCTGCACGGAATTCGACATCTTCTTGATGCGTGTCACCATATCCAAGACACGCTTGGAATGACCGTGCGCCGTATCAACCACGATCAGGTCGCAGCCGGCCTCGATGAGACGTTCGGTGCGCTCGAAGCCATCATCGCCAACGGTTGTTGCCGCCGCCGCCCGCAAGCGGCCCTCGGAATCCTTGCACGCGTTTGGGTGCTTCTGCGCCTTCTCGATGTCCTTCACGGTAATGAGGCCGATGCAGTGATAGTCTTCGTCGACAACGAGCAGCTTCTCGATGCGGTTGGTGTGCAGCAAGCGCTTGGCCTCGTCGCGGCTGACGTTGCGCTTCACCGTGATCAGCCGGTCTTTGGTCATCAACTCGGAAACCGGCTGATTTGGGTTGGTGGCGAAGCGCACATCGCGATTGGTGACGATACCGACGAGCTTACCTTTGCCGGCCTCCGTCTTGCCGCCCTTGCTCTTTGCGCCTTCAACCACGGGAATTCCCGAAATGTTGTTATCGGCCATCAGCTTCAAGGCATCGGCGAGTGTGGCGGCCGGCTCGATGGTGACGGGGTTGAGAACGATGCCCGATTCATACTTTTTCACCTGGGCAACGTGGCGTGCCTGTTCTTCAGGCGTCAGGTTGCGGTGCATCACTCCGATGCCGCCTTCTTGAGCCATGGCGATGGCGAGGCGGCCTTCCGTGACCGTATCCATGGCTGAAGACAGGATCGGAATGTTGATGCGTATGGTGCGCGTAATACGAGACGAGACATCGACTTGGCTCGGCATCACGTCCGATGCGGCAGGAACGAGCAAGACATCGTCGAACGTTAATGCGAGCCCCGAATCCAGAATGATGGGCCTCTTGGCCATGAGCTAATCTCCTCGGGGGATTGACAAATTCGGGTTAAAGGCGCTCCAGGCGCGCGAAAGGAACCGGCACTGTCGGACGCGCTATACCATTGCCCCTCCCCTAGGGGAAGAGCAGCAACCCAGTTGCCCTCGCGGCATTGCGCGCGCTGCGGCTCCCGTTCAGATCCCGCGCTGGCTTCTGCTTGGGAACGCGAAGTATGTAAGGCGGGTTGGCGAAGCATCCGCAGCAAATGATAAGTAATACCGTAACACATTAGCGGAACTGATCTCCTGCCCTTTGAAATTCAATTGGACCTCGTCAAGCGGTCCCGCTAAGTAACGCAGGCACCCTCGGAACAGAGGGGCTTTTCAATGGAGGAAATCATGAAGGTTTGGACGAAGCCTGCCGTGCGCGAGCAGGAAGTTGGCCTCGAGGTCACGAGCTATCTCCCGGCCGAAATCGACCTGATCTAACGATCAGTTTGGTTTGGTTCATGCACTGATGAACCTTAAGCACGGCGGTCCGAAAGGCCGCCGTTGTTTTTTTGGGGCAGGCCTACATCCGCCGTCTTGACTTGATCGCAGCCGCCAGCGTGCCTTCGTCGAGATAGTCGAGTTCCCCGCCAACTGGAACGCCCTGCGCCAGCTTTGAAACGGCAACTCCCGAAGCCGCCAACTGCTCTGTAATGTAGTGCGCGGTAGATTGGCCTTCGACCGTCGAGTTCAGCGCCAGCAGCACTTCCTTGACGCCGCCCGCTGCCACCCGTTCGATAAGTTTCGTAATGTTGAGCTGCTCCGGCCCGACGCCATCGAGCGGCGACAAGTGCCCGCCGAGTACATGATAAAGCGCGTTGACGACACCCGCGCGCTCAAGCGCCCACAAGTCACCCACCTCTTCCACAACGACGATCAACGACTGATCGCGCCGCGTGTCCTGGCACAGCGTGCACGGTTGCACGGTATCAATGTTGGCACACGTCTGGCATTCGACGATCTTTTCGACCGCAACGCGCATAGCGTCCGCCAGCGGCACCAACAGGTCTTGCCGCTTCTTGATCAAGGCGAGCGCCGCCTTGCGCGCCGAACGCGGCCCGAGCCCCGGCATGCGCGACAACAGCTGCACCAGCCGTTCGATTTCAGGTCCTGCAATTTTTTTCGACATGGTGCCTGAGTTAGCAGAGCCCCGCCGCCCGTGCCAGCCGCGAAGTGGCGCGGAATGGAGAGAACGAGGTGCCCAGCAACAGTGTCCCGGCCTGCTGAAGATGAAACACCTGCACACCAGAGATTAAGTGTGCCAGCAAAGGCTCGCCGTTCATCACCCATTTTGCAGGATTGTCCGCTTGCGGATTGAGTGCCATCTCCTAGATATAAGGGCCGTTGATCCGCGCAATGCTGTGCTGACAAAGGACCTGAAGGGGAACCAGGAGCCATGCTGCTCCTTGCTGCAGTTTGCGCACTTGTCTTGCTGATCGTGATCATCGCGGTCCGCTATGCGATCGTCTTCCCGAGACAACCCTTTGCTGGCCCGCTTCCGGAAATCGGCGAAGAGGCTGCGATCCTTGCGCAACGGCTCGAAGCGCATGTGACGGCGGTTGCGAGCACACCGCACAATCTCGATACCTACCCCGCCCTTGAAGCGGCGGCGCGCTATATCGAAGACACATTGAGTGCCAGCGGCCTCACTCCCCAAGCGCAGGTCTTTAAAGTCGCCGGAAAACCAGTGCGCAACATCGAATTGGTGTGGGAGCCTCCCGGCGCAACACACTTGACGCCAACCATCGTCATCGGCGCTCATTACGACAGCCCGCAAGAGGGGCCTGGCGCCAACGACAACGGCACGGGCGTTGCGGCAGCGCTCGAACTCGCCCGGCGATTGGCAAACTTAGCGCCCGCATCACGGCGGCTTAGAATTGCGTTCTGGGTGAACGAAGAACAGCCCTATGGCAAATCACCCGACATGGGTAGCTGGCAGCACGCCAAAGCGCTTCGCGACCGCAGAGAAAACATCGAAGGCATGATTGCGCTCGAAACCATCGGCTATTTTTCCGATGAGCCGGGCAGCCAGGACTTCCCCGCTCCGTTCGGCTTCATTTATCCCGATACGGGCAACTTCATCGCCTTCGTCGGCCTGCCCGGATCGCGCACATTTCTACGGCGCGCGCTCTCGATATTCCGGGCGCATGCGAAATTCCCGTCGATCGGCGGCGTCGTGCCGGGCTTTGTCGAAGGCGCGGATCTGTCCGATCATTGGGCCTTCCACCACTTCGGCTTTCCATCTTTAATGGTCACCGACACAGCGCCCTTCCGCAACCCCTACTATCACGAGCCGGACGACCTGCCCGAAACGGTCGATTATGAGAGCCTCGCACGGGTGACGCTGGGATTAGAGAAAATGCTGCGCGGCCTTGTCACCTAGATCGGCCTACGCTCGCAACATCCGCCGGCCCCACCATACCGCTCCGAGGCCGAGGACGGCCGGCAATCCGCCCGCCAGGCCGAGCGTGCGCCAATAGCCGCCAGCATCCTCTGCTTTAGCAATCGTGTGTGTCACGGTGGTGCCTTTGCTGACATAACTGTAACTGACACGGCCCGTCGACAGCGAGTTGATGAGCACAACGAGCCCCATGAAGGAGGCGACGGTTCCAAAGCCCATCAGGCCAACAGGCACCAGCATTCTGACGACGGCCAACATCTGCACTTAACTCCGGTTCAAATCTGGTGCTGGCTTGCCGCAACCGGCCTTCGCCAAAATCCCGCCAGTGGCCGGCGAGCCTACGCCTGTCGTTCCTGGAAACGTCACCGGCAACCCCACGAGCGAGCGTACGGCGAGATAGGCCCAGGCTTCGGCTTCAATCATATCGCCGTCGAGGCCTACCGCTTCGCACGGCACCACGGCGTTTTCAACCCGCCCGGCGAGCATGGCCATCAGCGTCTTATTCTTGCGCCCGCCGCCGCACACGATCCACAATGCGGGCTCTTCCGGCATATGTTCGCGCGACCGGGCGATGGCTTCCGCGGTGAAGGCCGTTAGAGTCGCGGCTCCATCCTCGGGCGTCATCCACTCGACCACATCCCAAACGAAGGCGTTGCGGTCCAGCGACTTGGGCGGCGGCTTGACAAAGAATTCATGACTGAGGCACGCGCGCAGAACATCGGCGTTGACATCGCCCTGGGCGGCCATGGCTCCTTCATGGTCGAAGGCCACGCCCTCGCGCCGCATCATCCAATCGTCAATCAGCGCGCTTCCAGGGCCTGTATCGAAGGCGATCAATCCGCCGCGATGTTCAGGATAGCGGCCCCAATCGTCCATCCACGTGACGTTGGCGACGCCACCAATATTGACAACTGCAATCGGCCGTTGCGGCAGCTTGGCGATCAACGCCTGATGATAAACCGGCACCAAAGGGGCGCCTTGCCCGCCCGCTGCAACATCGGCCGCACGCAGATCGTACACAACGTCAATACCGGTCATCTCTGCCAGCCGCGCCCCGCTCCCAAGCTGGATTGTCAGCTTCATCTCCGGCTTGTGCAGCACTGTCTGCCCATGAAATCCGATCACGTCGATCGAGGAGCGCGCCACACCATATTGCGCCAGAAATGCCGAAACAGCCGCGCCGTGCATGCGCGTGACCACATCCTCAGCCAGTGCCAACGCTTCAGGCCGCTCATCCCTGTGCCGGCAGGACTGTGCAGCCGCCATCGCATGGGCCAGCAAGCGCCGGTCGCCCAAGTTGTAGGGCAACGTCAAGCCAGGCCCGCGAATGACCTGATTTTCGCCATCGGTCTCGATCATGGCGACATCGATGCCATCCATCGACGTGCCGCTCATCAACCCGATGGCCCGTTTCAATGGTACGCCAGACTTGCCCATACTCCCCGCCTCATGCCATGAGCGTATTTCTGGCCCCACCCTAACCTGCTGCCTTCTTGAAGCCTAAGCCAATTCCGGCAGCACCCATTTTAAAGCACGCCCGCATGACCTCTTTGAAAAGCGACTTTCTGACAACTCTGACGGAGCGCGGCTTTATTCATCAGGCCTCGGATGCGCCGGGTATCGACGCGCTGGCCGCCAAGGGCAAGCTCGTTGCCTATGTTGGCTATGACTGCACTGCCCCTTCGCTGCATGTCGGCTCGCTGCTGTCGATCATGATGCTGCACTGGATGCAAAAGACGGCCGCCGGCAAGCCGGTGACGCTGATGGGCGGCGGCACAACGCGCGTCGGCGATCCATCGGGCAAAGACGAGACACGGCAATTGCGCAGCATCGACGACATCGATGCCAACAAGAACAGCCTGAAGCAGGTGTTCGCTAAGCTGCTGACCTTCGGGCCTAGCGCAACCGATGCCGTGATGACCGACAACGCCGAATGGCTGGCGCCGCTGGTCTATATCGATTTCCTGCGTGACGTCGGCCGGCACTTTTCGGTCAATCGCATGCTGACCATGGACTCAGCCAAGATGCGGCTCGAGCGCGAGCAGGAATTGTCGTTCATCGAATTCAACTACATGCTGTTACAGGCCTACGACTTCGTCGAGCTCGCGCGCCGTTACGGCTGCAACCTGCAAATGGGCGGCTCGGACCAGTGGGGCAACATCGTCACTGGCATTGATCTGGGCCGCCGCATGGGCCTCAAGGATCAACTCTACGCGCTCACCTGCCCGCTGCTCACAACGGCGTCGGGCGCCAAGATGGGCAAGACGGCGGCGGGCGCCGTATGGCTCAACGAAGAGCAGCTTTCGGCCTATGACTACTGGCAATACTGGCGCAACACTGAAGACGCCGATGTGGGCCGCTTCCTAAAACTGTTCACAACGCTCCCGATGCCAGAGATTGAAAAACTCGCCGCGTTGGGTGGCTCGGAAATCAACGACGCCAAGAAGACGCTCGCCACAGAGGCCACTGCCCTCATTCATGGGCGGGACAAAGCCGAGGCCGCCGCCGAAACGGCGCGCAAGACGTTCGAACACGGCGGCTTGGCGTCCGATTTGCCATCGGTCACCATCGCCGCGGCCGATCTTGCAAACGGGCTCAGCGTGCTCTCGGCGTTTGTCGCAGCAGGCTTGGTTGCGTCCAACAGTGAAGCACGCCGCCAGATTCAAGGTGGCGGACTAAAGGTGAATGACGCGGCGGTGACTGACGACAAAATGAAATTGACCCCCGCCGACGTTATCGACGGCGGCGTCATCAAGCTCTCGCTCGGTAAGAAGAAGCACGTACTTTTGCGGCCTGCCTGAAGGGTTTTCAGCCTATTCCGTGCCCTTTTGCGTGATTTGATCCAATGTGTGCATAAATTAATTGTATCAAATTGAACCTAAAGTTTTAGACATTGTTTTCCGGTATTTGACTATCTCCGCACCAATAGCCGTCAACAGAATATAACGGATATCAGTTATTCTATTCTGGTGCCTCCAGACAGGTGTGAGCCCTGATGTGGAGAGGCGTTTGGGTGATGTAAGAATGCTATCTGCTCTGGTGAAATCAAACTGCAAGGATCTCGCACGGCGCTGGCGCTTTGACCGCCGTGGCGGACTTGCGATCAATTTCGCCCTGCTGTTTCCCATTCTCTGCCTCGCCACAGGATCGGCCGCGAACTACGCCGTTGCCTACAATCAGAAGGGCCGCCTGCAACAGGCCGCCGACTCGGCAGCACTGGCCGCCGCCAAAGAAATGAGCATGGCCAACGCCAAGACGGAAAACGTCGAGGCCATCGTTGCGGCAGTCGTTCAGGATTACATATCGCAGAACCACGACGCATCAGCCAAGAGCGGAACGGTTGCGGCCACATCGCGCGTCAACACCGAGCCGCTCGAAATCGAAGTCACCGCGACACAATCCATCGATCTGCCATTCAACATTGGCTTTGGCGCGGACACCGATACGCTCACGGCGCAGGCGACGGCGCGCATCGTCGGCAAGCCGAACATTTGCGTTCTGGGTCTGGACGACTCGGCCAACGGCACCATTTCGCTCGAGCAAAAGGCGCGGGTGACCGGTCAGAATTGCGCCGTGTTCTCCAACTCGTCGCACACCAACGCAATCAAAGCCAAGAACAGCGCCACGTTGATCGCCAGCTTCATTTGCTCACGCGGTGGCAAGTCTGGCGGCCCCGGCAATTTCCATTCCCGAACCGATCACCGATTGCCCCGAGTTTGACGACCCGCTGGCAAGCCGCCCGGAACCCACTGCCGGCAAATGCGATGAGACTGATCTCGTCATCTCAGGCGGCGCGCGCATGCTGGCAGCCGGCACCTATTGCGGGGGCTTGCAAGTTATGGCGGGCGCCACCGTTACCTTCGATGCAGGTATCCATATTTTCAAAGACGGCCCGCTTCTGGTCGATGGCGGCAGCACGCTGACCGGCAAAGGAGTAGGCTTGTTCTTCACGGGCGGGACCGCAGTGCTGAACCTTGCGGCCACCTCGCACATCGACTTGGAAGCGCCGGTAACAGGCGGCATGGCAGGACTACTCGTTTTTGCCAGCCGCACCCAGCCGGACAATCTCGTTCACAGCATCATGAGCGATGACGCCCGCAATTTGCTCGGCACGATTTATATTCCAAACGGCGAGTTGCGCGTCGACGCCAACAGCCCGGTCGCCGATAAATCCGCCTATACGGCAATCGTCTCGCGCACCATGCGCCTTTATGGTGGCCCGCATCTGGTGCTCAACACCAACTACGATCTGACGCCCGTTCCCGTGCCCGATGGCATCAAAGGCACCGGCGAGCCCGTCACGCTTGTGAAATAGGCGCAGAGCCGCTCACTGCGGCCCGAAGTTGGGGCTCGTTTGCGACGACCAGCCGTCGATGGTCTCGGCCGCAGCCGGACGGGCCGAGGCCGGCGCCCGCGTCGCATCCCCACCCGACACCGTCGCGCTGGACGACGCGCGCACACGGCTTTCCACTGGAACACCGCGCTGCGGCTCGTCTCGCGCCAAGACCTTCGGATCGGGATTGGTCATTTGGAAGATCTCTCGGAAAATGCCCGGTGCCACCATCGAGAACGGATTGACCACCACTTGCGGCTTCGCGATTGGCCCCTGAATGGCGTAGGTGATGCCGAGCAGGCCTTCGCATTTGATGCCGGTGATGATTTGCCCGACGATCGGTACGCCGCATAGCGCGCTGTTGATCCCCTGCAAGGGCACGTAGGTGCCACCGAGACTGAGGCGCTGCGTAATGTGGTCGATCTTGCCGCGCACGGTGGCGCCCAGCACTGGCCCGCGCAAATAGCTCTCTTCCATCACAAACTGACCATGCCCCGCTGAGAATGGCACGCGCAGGCTATCGAAGTAGAATTCCTCACGGGCCACTTTTTTGCTGGCGGCCTTGCCATCGGAATTCGATTGATCGGGCGCATTTGAAAACACTTCCGCCACGATCGGGTCACCAAGAACTTTGAAATTGTCGACGTAGAGCAGGCCCGTTTTTGTTGCAGCGCCCTTACCTTCGAGGTTCACTTCGAGGCGTACGCGGCCGTTTTGCATGTTCGGATAAAAGCCGACCAGCCTCAATGCTTGGCCGGCATCGGTTGCATCGGCATAGACGATACGCCCCTGTCCTTGCTGCTGGCGCAGCAGAACCTTGAGTGGCTTGCCACCATCGAGCGTGCCGTCCACCTGCAGGGCCGTTAGCTTGTCGTCGCGGTCAGACAGCCGCAACGACACCTTGCGCAGCGCCACATCGGAGTGACCGAGAATGGTGCCGATGTCGGCTTCAAGATCGAGGCCCGCGCTTGGCCGCAACGGCCGGACACGGTTACCATCAGCGGCGCTGATTGAAACAAGAGACCGGAACAGGTCGCGGCCATCGAACGTCGCGCCTTTGGCGTTGATCTTCCAGATCTTGTCGGCGCCCAGCTTGCCGCGCACTTCGAGCCGCGTGACGACGTTGGCGGAAAAATCGGGGAAATAGAATTCACGCACTTCATTCGACTCGTCCATCGAAAGCCAGCCCTCGATGGCAATGTTGTCGCCGGCCACCCGGAAGTTCTGCAATTCGATGGCTTTGCCCTTGCCCTTGCCAATCTCGAACTGTGCAAAGGCGGCGCGCCCGGGCGGCTTGCGCCAGGCAAGATCGGCAATCCCCACATCGGCATTGGTGAGATCCGAGCGCACCTCGACTTTCGGCGTTCCGTCAGGATTTTCTGTCACCGTAATTTCGACAGGCATATCGCCTTGCACGAGGTGATTGATGTCGAGCCCGAGTTGAATGCGGTCGGCGTTGTCGAGTACGGCGTTGAGCCGCAGTGGCGGCTGTTTACCAGGCTCGGCTTCGACCAAGCGCTGCCCGTCGAGTTTGATTTGCACGCCGTTGACGAGGATGTCGCCTTTCGCCTGGATCGAGGTGCCGCTGGCGTCGATGGCAATGCTGCCACCCGTCAGATCGAGCCCTTTGATCTTTTGCTTGCATTTAATGTCGCTCAACAGCGCCTTGCCAGAAAGAACAAGGCTATCGGCGCGAACATTGGCCATCAGAGGAAATCTGATTTCGACAGCAGCATCGGCCTTGCCTTCGAAGGCATCCACGGGGACCTCGCCGGCAACCTTCGGCACAACACCCGCCTTGACGAGCACATCGATCAAAGGAGCCAGTGCGGTTTGAGATTTTACCGTGAGCAGCGCTTCAGGCAGCGCGGATGACAGCCCCGTTACGCTGAACTGCCCTCCCTTCAAGGGAATCTTTTTGCCCGAGGACGCGGCGATCGAGGCATCGGGTATGGCGACTTCGAGACCATCGTTTTCCAGCCGCAAGAGCGCGCGGGGCGCCTCGATGGGAGCAACGCCCTGCGCCGTCTTTAGCTGAAGGTCAGTGGCTTCGATGGCGAACGACAACCGGCTGCGATCTTGCCCTGCGTAGGGACCCTCAAGATACCGCCCGCTGGCCAGCGTCAATGTTCCGGCCCCAGGATTGCCGCCGAGGATGTTGTCGGCCACCCAGCGCCTCGCACCGGGCGCTACCGCTTGCGGCCACAACGCCTTAAACACGGTCAAAGGCATAGGACTGATTTGGCCCGAAAGCTTGGCCCCAGATGGCCCGCGGCTGGCCGTCATTTCCCCCTGCAAAGCAATCTGTCCCCCGCCCGCCTGCATATCGAGGCTTGTCAATTCCAACAATCCGTCATGGGGAACCAGCCGCCCCGAGGCCAGCCAACGGTCAATCGGAATGAGATCGCCAGCAGCATCACCGGAAACGAGTGCGCCCGCTGTCGACTTCAACGCGAACCGCCATTCCATCTGACCATCGCTGTTGGCAACTCCAGTCATGTCGCCAGCAACCGTCATGTGACTGCCGCCCCACTTCAGCGTCGAAGGGGACAGCGAAAAAACCCGCTGGGTCGCATCATAGCTGATCTGCATCAAACCCGCTTCGAGCGCCAGGGGCGTCGAGAGCGCCGGCAGCACCACCTCGCCGCGGCCGAGTTCGAGAGCCAGCGTCGCCGACTTCAAAATGCCCGCAGTTGACAGTTCGATGGCCGCATCGCCCGCCACCGGCAAGTTCAAGGTCTGCAACCAGCTGAATTCCGGGATACCCTGACCGAGTGCACTGGGCACCAGATCACGCAACGAGGCTTTCACTTTGATGTCGCGGGTCTTGTCGGAGTCTTCGGTGACGAACGTCATCACCCACGGCCCGCGCGCACTATCGACCCGGGCCATGCCCGAGATCACGCTGCGGCGATTGAGGTGCTCAAGATCGATCTCGAGTTCCTGCACCCGCCATTCAGTGAGCTTGCCGGTATAGTCGATGCTCACCTTGGCATCGCGCAGCCCCAGCTGACGCAAGTATGACGATGCACCGCTGCCGCGCCGCGCATGGGCCGAATGTTTGGCAAGCACCCGGGCAAGATCGATACGGCGCAGGCTTGCCAGTGGCATCGGGCGCGCAGTTGGTTCAAGTGCGGAAACAGCGGCCGCATCAGCCGCGGCCTGTCCGCCTTCAACTGGCGGCGTCACCGCACTGAGCGGCAGTGGCGACTGGATCAAGCCTCGCACCGCGCTGTCTGGCAGCGCTTGCACAGCCGCTTGCGGTTTGCCGGCATGGCCGTCCTTGGCTACAGCTAGACCATCTCCCGCCGCCGCGCGATCACTTGCACTCGCCAGCGAAAGTGAAATGCCGCTCTCGCGCGAATAGAACAGCGCCAGATGCGGCTCGATAAGGTCGATACGCTTAGGGGCAACTTTAAAAGTCCTCAAGGCTGCGCCGCTCAATTCGAGCGCCGCCAAAGGTGCGGATGCGACGATCTCGCCATCAGGCCCGGTCAGTTTAATCCCGATCATGCGGCACTCGAAGCCGCCTTGCTTCGAGAAGGTCAGCTGCACGTCATCGATGCTGGCGGTGAGGTCGCCGAGTTCGGCACTGATCCCGGCTTCGACCAGCCCCTTGAAGGCGATCAGAGATACCGGACCTTGCAGCAGGCGCACATAGACAATGCCAACTGTAAACGCCGACAGCAAAATGACCGGTATCGTGACATAGAGGCACGGCTTGACAATCCGCTTCAACCGGCCGTTCGCCCACCCCGCTTGCGATGTCTCACTGGCAGCAGGAAACCGCAGCCGCTGCGAAAGCGCGCGCACGGCATCTGTGCAAAACCGGGCGAACCGGTTCTGCCAGCCAGGCGGTGTTGCAGGCGTTTCAACCACGCGCTTCTCTCAATCCGGCCCCCCTGAACCTACACGTCCCGCACCGTTAGGCGCGGCTCAACACCGGCTGATGCACACATTACGATTCAAATGTGCCCTGCGGGTGTCGCGACGCCGGCTCACCCCCAGACGTTTTGCCGCCAGCATTTGGCCTCACGGCGCTGCGCCAGCCCCCTCCAATCAAGCCCGCCCGGACAAAGACACGACGGCGCCTTCACTCGGCAGGCACCCCTCCCCACCCATGCGGACGATTCCCGGGGTTCACAACCGCCCGGTTCCGGCCTAGGCATAGCGAAGCAGTAGTAAGTACCGAAAAGCATTCTCAAAAGCGACGAAAGAAAGGCGCACGTCATGCCCATGGAAGGAAACAAAGCTCCCAATTTCGAAATGGAGACAGACAATCAGGGAACGATCTCTCTCAAGTCGTTGAAGGGGCGTCTGACGGTGCTCTACTTTTACCCCAAGGACGACACGTCAGGATGCACGGCGGAGGCTAAGGATTTCACGTGTCTGGCCAGTGAGTTCAAGGCCGCTGGCGCCACCGTGATCGGGGTCTCACCCGACAGTCTCGAGAGCCACAAAAAATTCGTCAAAAAGCACGATCTGGGCGTGACGCTTGCCGCCGATGACGGTCACAAGACAGCCGAAGCGTTTGGAGTCTGGGTGGAAAAATCAATGTACGGCAAGAAGTACATGGGTGTGGAACGCTCCACCTTCCTGATCGATGGGACTGGAAAAATCGCCCGCGTTTGGCGCAAAGTAAAGGTTCCAAGTCACGCGCAAGACGTGCTCGAAGCTGTTAAATCGCTGAAACAGTAATCAAATCAGCGCCTGCTTTTTCAAATCTGCCTCAGAACCCGGCAGCGCTGAAGTTTTGTTGCGGACTCAGCGCATGGGCAATAGTGACCGGTCATATGAAACGTGATATGCGAAGCCTATAGTGCGGGGGACGAGACAAGGCCGGGGGGCTAGATGTTCGTCTCAGCAAGGCCGCGATACAAGGCCTGCAAGCTGGTGTTTGGAAGTGTTATGCGGAGGGGTGCAGTATGCTACCTAATTTCAAAAAGCCTGAAGGTGATCCTCAACGGCCAGCCTTGACCACACCCGGAATTGTTTCGACGCCGGCTCTCGGCACACGCCCTTCGAATGCGTCACTGCGGTCCACCGCTCAATCCGCTCCGTCTGTGATCGGGATAGACCTTCTGATCACCGGCAATTTGGTGTCCAAAGGACAGATCCAGATTGACGGAGAAGTGCAGGGCGATATTCATTCAACCCATGTCATCGTCGGAGAACGGGCGCGCATCACCGGCGGCATCGTCGCTGATGAGGTCGTCATTCGCGGTCACGTCATGGGCTCGGTACGAGGCAAGCGCGTTTTGCTACAAACCTCAAGCCACGTCGAAGGCGATGTCTATCACCAGACACTTGCCATCGAACAGGGGGCATTCTTCGAGGGCAAGTCTCGGCGCACGAGCGATCCGACAGCGGGAATCATCCGCTTGCAAGGCCCAGCCGAAGCGGTAGCAGAACCCGCAGCGGCCGACGTTCCCGCTCCAGCACCCGCGGCCCCGCTAGATAGCCTGACCGTTCCCGAAACCACCTGACTGTATCCGGTCAATCGCCCGTCTTAAGCGAGTTGTCCGCGCGCCTGTGCGTTGCTGATCCGCCAACGCCGGACTTGGCAGCGCGTCCGGCTGCGGCAACGCTTCTACACTCCCGCCTCAGGCTCCGCCTGTTCGGTCTCGGGGCGGTTGCCCGACACGCCGATAATGCGCTCGATCTCGAATGACAGATCGCCCTGCGCGCGCTGCACCGATCGGATCAGGTCCGCCCGCTTCTTCCACAGAGCGTCGTGGGCTTTGCGTTCCTTGCTATCGAGATCAGCCATATCGTCGGCGTGAATGGCAATCGACGACAGCATGTTGCGGCACTGCTCCGACATGATGAAAGCGTAAAGCGCGGCTGTCTTCTGCGAACGTGCTTCATTGCTGAGACGCAAAGCCGCCGTCTGCACCACGTGACGGCGCAGCATTCCGGCCAGAACGCCAACGCGCTGCGGCGACACAATCAAAACGCCGTCGAGCGTATGCAGTTCCTTCGTTCCCGACGGAAACGACTTGGTACACAGCACGGCATGGTCTGCCTTGGCATCGGCCTGATCGGCGCGCAACTTCGATACATAGTCGTTGCGCCACGCACTCGAATTTTTGCTGTCGTAGACGATGCGCCCGCAATTCCGGCCGTTGTGATAAATGTCGTGAACAACGTCGGCCCCCGCCGCTCCTTTTTCAACGCGCGTGATGCGGTCTTCGGGGAATTCGCCTTTCAACAGTTCGAACAGATCGACCTCGGGGCCATAACCAAGATCCTGCGCGGTCTTGTTCTCGAGTTGACGCTGCAGATCGGCCATCTTGCTTTGCAGCTTTTGCTTTTCCTCAAAGGCTTTGCTCTCGGCCGCCTGCAAGGCAGCCGTTTTGTCGCGTTCCAATTGTTCGCGCAACGCTGCCAGCCGCTCGTGTTCGCGTGCGTCATGCTCGGCCCGCAGTGCGAGAATTTTTTGCTCAGCGGCTAAGCGCGCCGTTTCGAGCTCGGCAAGACGCGCTGCCATTTTTGTCTCGGCCAGCCGGGTCGCTTCTTCGCGCACCGCCACGAGTTCTGAGCGCGCAGCCGCCACTGCCGCATCTGCACTTTTTTGAACGGTCTCAAGTACCGTGCGTGATTTCAAATCTGCGGCAGCCAGCGCTGACGCCAACTGGTGTTCGATCTTGGCCTTCTGGTCACTCTCGCGTGCGGCTATACGAAGGCGAACGGCTTCCGACTGTTCACGCGGGATAGCCTGCTCGCAAAGAGGACAATGCCCCTCCCCTGTATGCAAGTCGCCAGAGAGTGTGTCCGCAGATGCAAGACGAAGGCCTGCCATTGTGATCGTCCCTTTAAGCTGGCTAAACCGCGCGACGGCAGCACGGGTCTGTGCCGCCGTCAACGCGACCCCACCTGAGTCGTGCTGCGGAATTATGTGTTCTCTTTTTGTTCGAAGCGCAAGCGCCGCGCATGTTGGTGCTGTGGAAAACGACGGGGTGCAATTTTCAGTTATTTCATTGCGACAGGCGTTCGCGGGCCGAGCCGCTGCTGATGAACAGCACCGCCAAAAGGCCGAGGATAACGATGGCTGACAGGGCAACCACAAAGCCGCCGACGGGAGCGACCGACATCGCTGCGCCCGTCATCGACGGCCCCACCATTCCACCCACTTGATAAAGCACGAGAAAAGCCGCGTTGGCGCTGGTCAAGTCTCGAGCAGGAACGCTGTCGCCAATAATGGTGAGGCCGACCGTATAAAATCCGAGCACGACGCCGCCGAGGATAAATGCTGACGCGTAGGCCAGCAGAGGCGTATTGAGTGTCCATGGCAGTGCGCACGTCAGAGCGACAAACGCGATGCACAGTCCAACGAGCATTGTCAGACGGCCCATCACATCCGTGAGCCAGCCGACGCCAAACTGCAGGAAGCTGCCGCCAATAGTCAGCAAAGCAATGAGCCGCAGCGCCGTTCCCGAATCCATGCCGGCAGCGAGACCCACGTTGGCCAAGAGCGAGAAATAGCTCATCTCGACAGCGCCGCTGAGGAATCCGCCCGCCATGCCCAAGGGCGCGATGAGTGCGGCGGTCCAGATTCCGATCGTCTCTTTCTCTTGAGTCAAATCCGGCGCATAGCGCCCGGCGATGACGATCGGAACACAGGCAAGCACCGAGCCCGCCGCGCCCGCAAAGAATGGCCAGCCGCCGGTGATGCCGGTGTATTCGAGAATGAGGGGCCCGGCGGCAAAGCCTAAGAAAAATGAAATCGCATAAAGCGCGATCGCCCGCCCACGTGTCTCGGCGACGGACACGGCATTCATCCATGTTTCGCCGACGAGCCATGGCAGGGCAAGGCCAGCACTCATCAGGAAGCGGATGACAAGCCAGGCTTCCGGACTTTGGAACAAATAGAGTGCGAAGAAGCCCGCGCCCGTCAGCATGCAGCCGCTGACAATGGCTGGCACCGCCCCCAGGCGCGCGGCCCACGCCGGCCCGAACGGCAGCACCATCAAAACGGCGAGAGAAGGAATGGCCCCCGCGACCCCGATCAGCCAGTTCGGCTGCCCCCACGCCTCGAACGTGGTCGACGTCAACGGCGCCCCGATACCGAACGCCAGGCCAACGCCAAAGCCCGCTGCAATGATGGCCGCAAGGCTCATCATCCGCTGCACGGCCGTCAACTCCGGGCTCGAGGGTCCAACCGGCTCGATGGCTGCGGCCGGCAGATGGATAAAATGGGGAACACTTCCTTTAGCGGGCACCAGAATTGAGCCTCCGCTCCAAATGCGCAGAATATCGGCTCATGGCGAATGAGAACACCCAGAAGATAAAGCCGGCGAAGACATATCCCGTCATCGCCGTCTGCGGTGAAAACCACTTTGTATCGGACTGCACAGACTGTTGCACGATACCCAGCAGATCGAACATGCCGATGATCATCACCAAGCTGGTGTCTTTGAACAACGCGATGAACGAATTGACAAGCCCTGGAATAACCAGCTTCAAGGCTTGCGGCAGCACCACAAGTCCCATCTTGCGCGTGTAACTGAGACCCAGCGCATCGGCGGCCTCATATTGACCGCGCGGGATCGCTTGCAAACCGCCGCGGATCACCTCGGCCAGATAAGCCGCCGAAAACAACGCCACACCAATGAGCGCGCGCAGCAGCTTGTCTATCGTCGCATCCGGCGGCAGGAACAGCGGCAGCATCACGGAGGCCATGAACAGAATGGTGATCAGCGGCACGCCGCGCACGATTTCGATATAGCCGGTTGAAAGCCAGCGCACGATAGGCAATTCCGAGCGCCGCCCCAGCGCCAGAAGAATGCCGAGCGGGAACGAGGCTGCAATGCCCGCACTGGCGACGACCAGCGTGACCAGAAGACCGCCCCAGAGTTGTGTCTTCACAACGGGCAAGCCGAAGTAACCGCCACTCAACAGCACGAAGGCAATCACTGGAAACACACAGAGCAGATAGATCACTGCCCGCAGCTTGCCGCCCGGCCAAGGAGCCATGAGCGGCACCAGCCCCGCCAGTGCCAGCGCATAGGTGAGGAGCACCCGCCAGCGCTCGGCATCCGGGTAGCGGCCAAACATGAAGAGACCGAATTTGGAACGAATGAAGGGCCAGCAAGCCCCCGCACCAGCCGCCTCGCAGGCGGTCCCATCGCTGCCGGAATACACCGCGCGGATGATCGCCCAATCGATGATCGAATAAAGCAGCCAACCAGCCAGCCACGCGCCGAGCACGGTGAGAATGGTATTGCCGCGCGTCGAGAACAGGTTGCTGCGCGACCATTCAGTGGCACGTTGAATGTGATGAGCAAGGTCCATGATCAACGCTCCACCAATGCCATTCGGGCATTGAGCAGGTTCATGGCCAGAGATATGAGGAGGCTTAAAGTCAGGTATACGGCCATAGTGATCAAGATGACCTCAACGGCCTGGTTCGATAGATTGAGCACGGTGCCGGAAAACACCGAGACAAGATCCGGATAGCCGATTGCCACCGCCAGCGAGGAGTTCTTGGTGAGGTTCAGATACTGATTGGTCAAAGGCGGAATGATGATGCGCAGCGCCTGCGGAATGATGATGAGCCGCAGAGTTTGTGCGTGCGACAGACCCAGCGCCGCCGCCGCTTCCCGCTGCCCCTTCGGCACGCCAAGAATACCCGACCGAACAATTTCGCCTATGAAGGCCGCAGTGTAGACCACGAGCCCCACCAGCAACGCTGCAAACTCCGGCTGGATCACCATGCCGCCTTCGACGTTGAACCGCCCAAGATAGGGCATGCTGCCATCGAAGGGCGAGGGGAAATAAAAGCCGCGCCGGTTGAGGAATATACCGCCCCATAGTTCATAGCTCTCAAGCGGCATCGGCAACGACCGCAATACGGCGAAATACCAGAACAGCAAGAACAAGAGCAGCGGCACATTGCGGACAATCTCGACGTAGACGGCCGCCAGTTGCGCCACCAGCCAGTTGGACGACAGCCGCGCCAAACCGATTGCAAAGCCCAGGAGTGTGGCCAGAACAATACCGATGCAGGCAACAAGCAGCGTGTTGGCAAGCCCGACCCAGAACGCGCGCCAGAACGTCGAGGTGTTCTCGTAGGCGATCAGCTTTTGCGAGATGTCAAAGCCGGCGGTGCGGTCAAGAAACCCGAAGCCCGATGTCACGTTCTGGCGTGCAAGATTGGCCGCGGTGTTCGACGCAATCACGTAGAACAGCGCGGCAAGCGCCACCAAGAGCAACACTTGCAAAACAATGCCGCGGAACTTGGCGTCGTAGAGCCGGTCAAGCATGGAAGACGCGCCCTTCATCAGCGAACCGGCGCTGCATAGTGCAACCCGCCATTCTTCCATAGCGCATTCAACCCGCGCTCGATGCCAGGCCGCGAGTTTTTACCCAAGTTGCGCTCGAAGCTCTCTCCATAGTTGCCAACCTGTGAAACGATCTGGACAACCCAGTCGTCGTCAACCCCCAGCCCTTTTCCAAACGATCCCTCCTTGCCCAGCAGCCGCTTGATGTCGGGGCGCGGCGAAGAGAGCATGTCTTTGACGTTGGCCTGCGTGACGCCCATCTCTTCGGCATTGAGCAGCGCATTCAAAGTCCAGCGCACCACATTCAGCCACTGTGCATCACCTTGCCGGACCGCCGGTCCGAGCGGCTCTTTTGAAATCACTTCGGCTAAAATTACGTGTTCGCCGTCCCGGCCGAGCTTCAAGCGCTCGGCATAGAGACCGGCCTTGTCAGTGGTATAGGCGTCGCAGCGGCCAGAGTTGTAGGCGGCGACCGCTTCGTCGCTTTTTTCAAATACGACCGGATAATAAGTGAGTGCATTCGAGCGGAAGAAATCGGCAAGGTTCAATTCATTGGTGGTGCCCGTCTGCACGCAGATACTGGCACCCGCGAGATCCTTCACCTCTTTTACACCGAGGGAGGATTTTACAAGAAAACTTTGGCCATCGTAATATGTTACGCCGGCAAAGCTGAGGCCCAACGTCGTATCGCGGCTCATCGTCCAGGTGGTGTTGCGTGACAGCAGATCCACTTCCCCCGACTGCAGCGCCGTAAAGCGTTCCTTGGCCGTGAGTGGCACGAATTTGACTTTTGTCGCGTCTTTGAAAATGGCGGCCGCCACGGCGCGGCAGACATCGACATCCAGCCCCTTCCAATCGCCTTTGTCGTCCGGCTGCGAGAAACCCGCGAGCCCGGTGTTGACGCCGCAATTCAATTGCCCGCGCGCTTTCACGAGATCGAGTGTCTTCTGTTGGGCATGGACAAGGCTCGAACTCAGCGTCATGCCACAGGCCAAAACCAGGAGAACCATAGAGCGGCGCACAGTCATCGCATCGGTCCTCAATGGTTCAAGATCTGCTTCAGGAAGCTGCGCGTGCGTTCGTGTTTTGGCGCTGTAAAGAACTCCGACGGCGCGCCCTGCTCGACAATCTCTCCGCCGTCCATGAAGATGACGCGGTCGGCAACCGCGCGGGCAAAGGCCATTTCGTGTGTCACGACCAGCATGGTCATGCCGCCTTTGGCGAGTTCAATCATCACGTCGAGCACTTCCTTCACCATCTCCGGATCGAGCGCGCTCGTTGGTTCGTCAAACAGCATCAGTGTTGGAGTCATGGCAAGCGCGCGGGCGATGGCAACGCGCTGTTGCTGGCCGCCCGACAACTGAGCGGGATATTTGTCTGCCTGTTCGGCAATGCGCACCCGCGCCAAAAGTTCAAGCCCTGCTTTTTCTGCGGCAGCGCGGCTGATGCCGCGCACCCATTGCGGAGCCAGACAGATGTTTTCAAGCACAGTGAGGTGCGGGAACAGATTGAAGCTCTGGAACACCATGCCGGTTTCGGTGCGCACTTTGCTGAGATTGCGCAGATCGGACGTCAGTTCAATTCCATCGACGGTTATGTGGCCCGCGTCGTGCCGCTCAAGCCCATTGACGCAGCGGATGAGAGTTGATTTCCCTGATCCGGACGGCCCACAGATGACAATGCGCTCGCCCGGCTGCACGGTGAGGCTGACGCTCTTCAGGGCTTCGAAGGTGCCATAGCGCTTGATGACGTCCGCCATGATCAGGGCGGGCGTACCGTCTTGTGCGCTCCGCGCCGGTTTCACTGCCGCATCAGCCATGCGCCATACCTTCACTTCGCCTCAGCACGTTGTTGCATCCACCATCTGGTCTATTTTCCGAGTATGCCCGTCCTTTATCTTAATACAAAGTTGCCTGGAATACTTGCAAAGCTAATCACTCGTTTTAGGGTTTGCGCGTACCGTCAAGCTGCTTGTATTCGCCGCAGTTGCACCCCATTTATGCAGTTGTGTCCGTACAGACCTTTTGCGGACCTAGAAGGAGCGTTGCGTCATGATGCAGGGAATTGTGGTGTGGGGTGTGATCGCCTTCACCAGTGCTATTCTCGGCGCTTTCATTGCGACTTGGAAGAACCGCGATTATTCGGCCTGGGCGGCTTGGTGCTTCCTGCTGCCTCCGCTGCTTCTCGCGTTGCTGATCACGCCCAAGAACAAGGGACCGACGCCACGCCAGCCGACATTAGATTCGCACGACGCGCGCGAAGACCGCATGCTGTAATGCTTTCGTCATAAAGCCCGTTTGTTGCGGATAGCAGCTTGCGCGGCGGCGAGACGTGCGATTGGCACGCGAAACGGTGAGCATGAAACGTAGTCGAGGCCGGCATCGTCAAAAAAGCCAATCGATGCGGGGTCGCCGCCATGCTCCCCGCACACGCCGGCCTTGAGGCCCGGCTTCACCTCGCGTCCACGATCAAGACCCAAACGGACCAATTCACCAACGCCTAACGGATCAATCGACACGAACGGATCACGTTCGAAAATCCCCAGGCCAGCATAGTTGCTGAGAATGGGGGCCGCATCGTCGCGGCTGAGGCCAAGAACCGTTTGTGTGAGATCGTTGGTGCCAAACGAGAAGAAGTCGGCGCCTTTGTCGCCAGCGGCCAGATCTCCCGCTCTCAAGGCGGCACGCGGCAATTCGATCATGCAGCCAATTTCATACTTGAGTTGAGCCCCGCTTTCAGCTTCGACCTTTGCGGCGGTTGCCCGGATCACATCGGCCATCAAATCGAATTCGCGCCGGTAGGCGATAAACGGCACAAGAATTTCCGGCACCGGGCAGTGACCCGACGAGCGCTTCACGGCGACACACGCCTCGAAGGCGGCCTGAGCCTGCATTTCGATGATTTCAGGATAGCGCACACCCAGCCTGCAACCGCGGAAGCCGAGCATTGGGTTGAATTCGGAAAGCTCGGCAACGCGCGTCTTGAGTTTCGCCACCGGAATCTTGAGTGCCGCCGCAACGCTTTCGAGTTCGTCTTCAAGACGCGGCAAGAACTCATGCAGCGGCGGATCGAGCAAGCGGATTGTGACCGGCAACGCGCCCATGATCTCGAACAGCTCGGTGAAGTCGGCGCGCTGCATGGGCAGAATTTTTGCCAAGGCCGCCCGCCGCCCGCTCTCGGTGCCAGCGCAAATCATTTCGCGCATGGCGAGAATGCGTTCGGCGTCGAAGAACATGTGTTCTGTGCGGCAAAGGCCGATGCCCTCCGCGCCCAACTCGCGCGCTTGCCGGGCATCGCGCGGGGTATCGGCATTGGCACGGATTTTGAGACGGCGCGCTTGATCCGCCCAGCCGATCAGGGTCGCGAAGTCTTCCGACAACTGAGCCTGGCGCATGGGCACGCGGCCTTCGATTACCTGACCGGTCGAGCCGTCGATGGTGATGATGTCGCCCGACTTGTAGAGGCGCGGTCCGGCGCGCATTTCACCGGCCTTGGCATCGATCTTCAGCGCGCCCGCGCCCGACACACAAGGCAGGCCCATACCGCGCGCCACTACCGCAGCGTGGCTCGTCATGCCGCCGCGCGCTGTCAGCACGCCGGCGGACGCAAACATGCCGTGAATATCCTCGGGGCTAGTCTCGACGCGCACCAGAATACCCCGGCGGCCCTGCGCCTTCAGGCTCTCGGCATGTGCCGGATCGAAAACAATTTCTCCAGATGCCGCCCCAGGCGATGCCGGCAAGCCCGTCGCAATCACGACTTTCTCGGCATAGGGATCAAGCGAGGGGTGCAACAGCTGGCTGAGGGCCGCCGGATCGACCGCGAGAACCGCATCGTCACGCGAAATGATGCGCTCGCCTGCCATATCGACCGCAATCCGGATCGAGGCCTCCGCCGTGCGCTTGCCAGAGCGCGTTTGCAGCATGAACACCTTGCCGTCCTGGATGGTGAACTCGATGTCTTGCATGTCGCGATAGCGCCGCTCGAGCGCCTTGAAGATCGAGGCAAGTTCGGCAAACGCTTCCGGCATCAGCAGTTCGAGCGAGGGACTGGTTTCGCCAAGCGCGACGCGGGCCGCTTCCGTGATCGGCTGCGGTGTGCGGATGCCCGCTACCACGTCTTCGCCTTGTGCGTTGGCGAGAAACTCGCCGTAAATCTCGCGCACGCCCGTCGAAGGGTTGCGCGTGAAGGCCACCCCCGTGGCGCTGGTCTCGCCCATGTTGCCAAACACCATCGCCTGCACCGTCACGGCGGTTCCCCAATCGTCGGGGATGCCGTGTGACACCCGGTAGGCAATACTGCGCGGGTTGTTCCATGAGCGGAACACGGCGGCGATCGCGCCCCACAACTGCTCGGTGGTGTCTTCGGGGAACGGTTGCCCTTGCGCCGTGCGGATGGCTTCCTTGTAGTCTTCGATAATCGCCTGCCAGTCGGACGGCGACAAATCGGTATCGAAGGCAAGGCCGTTGAGGTTCTTGTAATTGTCGAGCAGGTCTTCAAAGACATAACTGTCGATGCCCAGCACCACGCTCGCATACATCTGAATGAAGCGGCGATAGCTGTCGTAAGCGAAGCGGCCGTTTCCGGTGCGCGCCGCAAGGCCTTTGACGGTCGCGTCGTTGAGGCCAAGATTGAGGATGGTATCCATCATGCCGGGCATGGATGCTTGCGCGCCCGAACGCACGGCGAGCAGGAGCGGATTTTTTTCATCGCCAAAGCGCATCCCCATGGCTTCGCCGACGGCGGCGAGCGCGGCCTCGACCTCGGCCCGCAATGTAGGCGGCACCTGATCGCCGCCCGCCAGATAGGCCGCGCACACCTCCGTGGTGATGGTGAACCCAGGCGGAACCGGCAAACCGATACTCGCCATTTCAGCAAGATTGGCACCCTTGCCGCCGAGCAACGCCGTCATATCGGCGCGCCCATCCGTGCGCCCGGCCGAAAACACATACACTTGCTTGGTGCCGTTTAAGGGCAACGGCTCGGGCTTGGCCATAGCGTGGGGGCTCCCAAGAGCGGATTGAGGCGGCGAACAGCAGAATCTAGGCTCTAGCAGTGTTGAGGAGCCGGTGAAAGCGGGAGATCTGTGTTCTGGATGAGTTCACAAGAACTGCGGCACCCGGGCTTGGAGAATTCTCACCAGCTCGGGGTCCATAAATTTGTAGTCATCTGGAATGTCGAGGCAAACGATGCGTGCGTGCTTGATGTACGGCCTGAAATCCTTCTGCAGGCGTGCCCGGTGCTTTTTCTCCATCACAAAAATCAGATCAGCCCACGCGAGTAGCTCAGCAGTCAGCGGGACCTCGGCTTCGCCGTTGAGCCCCGCCGACGCGGTCTCTATCCCCGGATGTTCAGCAAACACCTGCTCAGCCGTCGGCGAACGCCAGCGGTTCATGGAACATATGAAGAGGACGTGCTTCATCAGGTGGCGTCAGCACCGGGCGTTTGCGCTCACGCCTTATCGGCGCAGCAGCTGGCGGCATTGACCTCTGGCGGCAGGTCGATGGTAGGATTGCCGTTGAAGAAGCCCGACGGCATCAGCTTGAAGCCGGTGCGGATGCACGGCTGCACGGGGTAATCTTCGAGCCGCACCGGATGATGCAGGCCGAAAACGTGCCAAAGCACCACATCGGTGTTTTCAATCGGCCGGTCTTTTTTGACAAAGTCAGTAATGCCGCCAGCGCCATCGGAATGGTTCATGTATTCGCCAGCGGGATAGCGCTCCTCGGCATCGAAGGCGGTGACCCAGAGGTGATTTTGCACAAAGTTGGCGCGCTTGCCGGACGGAGTATCGCGGCGGATAAACGGCCGGATGCAGTTGGTGGCATCGAGCCGGTAGCCAACGGGCGTGCCTGTGTAGTTGAGCTTGTTGGGATTGATCACCTTCCAGGTTCGCTGCGTCGCCGCGTCTTGGCAGCGGGCCGCTTGGCTCTCGGTTTTCAACACGGTTTCTTCTTCATAGAAGTTGTTGCCGTAGGGATTGCCGGGGTCCAACGGATCTTCGTAGCTGTTGCTCTCAACGACACTGTTCTGGTCGCCATCGACGGTCATGTCGAGACGGGCGCAGAAAATGTGCTGATGGATTTGGCCCAACACACCGGGGGATACTTCGCGGCCGTACTTGCCCGGCTTTCCAGGCTCGCAGCCAACGGTATTGATAATGCCAGTGGCCTTCACTTCAAACTCGATCATGCCATCAAGGTGGAAGTACCAGTACAGCGCATACTCATAGTTGCCCACGGTGCAGATGGTGGAAATCACCAGTTTGCGGCCGCGCCGCGTTTCGGCCCGGTCAGTGCGGAAGTCCCAGTGTTTCCAGAGCAAACCGGAATCTTCTTCGTGAATACAGATCGCTTTCTCGATGGTCAGCAGGTCGCCGTCCATCGTGTTCATATGAACATCAAGATACTGGATCACGCCGAGGCAATCGCAGCCGAGCTTCAGCGAATTGGCGAGCTTGCCGATGCCGTATTCGCCGATGTCGAACACGTGTTTGCGGAAGTGGCCGTTGACCGGGCTGCCATAGGGCACCACCATTTCAACGAGAGAGGCACGGTAAGCAATCGGCCGGCCGTCATATTGGATGTCGTGCAGGGTGAGCGCTTCGCGCGCATTGAAACCGATGACGATGGACCACTTGTCCCAGACCAGGCGGCGGCCATCGAGCTTGAAGTTGACGCCTTCGGGCTGCGTGATGTTGATGGGCTTCAGCGCGGGCCGTTTCGATTGGACAAGTTCGGCCTCGTAGTTCGCCTCGCGCATAGGAATTGGCAAGACGCCATAGTCGTCAACGCGGATCACCTGCCACGTTTTGAGATCGATGACGGCATTCAAGCCCTCGATGGGGTGGGCATAGAAGTTCTCATTTTCGCGCAGCCGCAACCATGCGAACACATGACAAAGGTGGCGGTTCTCCTCGCCTGGGATTGAAAATTCGCCCGCTGACCAGGGATCGATGCACACCATCGACATGTCGGTGATGCCACGCTTGGCACAGCCGGCAATAAACGCCGGGTCCTTGCGGATGATGCCTTCAACTTCCAGAAACTGCTCCAACTGGATCATGGGCCGCATTGTGGGCAGTTCTTCACACGACAAGACTTTGCCGCTATCGAGGCACAGTGTCATGCGCAATACACCAATTGTTTTTGCGTTGAACACGTTGGCGCGCGCCTTGCGGGCAATCGCATCGCCCGGCTTGAAGGCGCGGACGGTTGCCTTTGCAGGCTCCAACAATTCAATCGTTTCAAAACGCGTGTCCGCGCCGTAGGGCGAACTTTTGCGGACAATCTCAACGGCCTTGCGGATCTCGTCCGGCGTGAGACCTTGCAAGGGGTGGAGAACTGCGAGCGAAGGCGGCGGCACTTGGGCGGCCGGCTGCGCGCAACAATCAGACTGAATTACGAGATCGTCCATGGTTCCACCCCTGCCTCTCAAGAGGATCAGAGCGGGCATTGCCGGACGGCTCGCACGCGAGACCCTATTGGCATACTTAATGTGTTGACGGCGGTGAACCGCACGACCGAAGCCGCAGGCCACCTCCCACACGATGGGCAAGCGTAGGCCCAGTCGGGCCGCAGCCGCAAGATCAATTCGGAGGCAATGGGCTGGAATTTCGGGCTAACTGCGGAACGCGCGCCGCCTCGAACCGCGATCGCATTCAGCTCGAAGCCGCCTATCGAGGAAACGACTTGTTACTCCTCGATAAATTTCACGTGCTACCGCATCCTCGAGCGGTTGGCCCGACAACGGCGTTTCCCTGCCGACATTAATTAACTCACCCAACTTTTGCTGAACACTACCGTTAGCAATAAATCTTGAAGCGTCAGACAGTGTTATGAGGTCAAAAGACGAATTGGCAGATTGATATAGTTCTGCTGCTTTGAGCGCGCGACTGGGTTTTGCTCACCATAAGCGTAAACTAGTCCACCGGTTATTGGCGCTCCAGTTGCACCATCGACAGTGCGAAATGCTTGCAGTTGTCCGACAAGTGGGGAAGTATGCACTTGACATAGAGACACGGAACACCTAAATATACCTCAGATAACGAGGTGTTCCAATGTCTACTGATCCCAGAGACCCAATGTTCCACGACGAAGATGCGGCCCGCGCATACTTCGAAGCGCAGCGCTGGCCGGATGGCAAGTGCGCTTGCCCGCATTGCGAGTCACAGAACGTGCACCGCCTTGAAGGCCATTCGCACCGCGCCGGTTTGATCCAGTGCAACGATTGCCTTGGCGCGTTCACGGTCACGACCAAGACCGTTATGGAAAGCTCGCACATCCCCCTGACGAAGTGGGCACTGGCGTTCCACAAGATGGCGGCGAGCAAGAAAGGCATCAGCGCAAAGCAGATGCAGCGCGAGCTTGCCCTTGGCAGCTACCGCACGGCATGGTTCATGTGCCACCGCATTCGCGAGGCCATGGGCCTGAGCAAAGACGCTGAACCAATTGGCGGCAAAGGCAAGACCGTTGAAAGCGACGAGACGTTCGTGGGCGGCAAGAAGAAGAACGTTCACCGTGGCAAGCCGGAACCCAAGAAGCACGCCGTCCACGCGCTTGTGGAACGCGGCGGCAAGGTACGCGCCAGCCATGTGCCGGACGTGTCAGCCAAGACGTTGCGTGCGGCCATTGCCAAGCACGTTGCCAAGGGCACGACGATGAACACAGACGACGCGCTGGCCTACTATCACATGAGCAAAGAGTTCGCCGCCCATGGCGTCGTGAACCACTCTCGCGACGAGTATGTGAGCAAGGACGGCAAGACACACATTCAGAGCGCAGAGGCTTTCTTTGCGATCCTAAAGCGTGGTGTCATGGGCTCGTTCCACAGTGTTTCGGAACAGCACTTGCAGCGCTATGTGGATGAGTTTGCGTTCCGCTGGAATGAGCGATCTGCGCTTGGCGTCGAAGATGCGGAGCGGGCCGCTAAAATGGTCAAGGGTGCAGTCGGCAAGCGGCTCAAGTACCGACAACCTCGTAGCGAGGTGTCTGGAGGCTAAGTACGCTTCTCGGAAGCGGTAGTCTGGTCCTGCCGCTTCTTTGCCTTCCCCTTATTCATGTCTTTGAGGGGCTTTGGAGGGGTGTTGAGGGCGCGGCGAACGGCATCGTCGCGCCGGTCTTCAACGCTTGTGTTTGTTTTTTGAAGACCTTTTTTCATGTAGAGTACCGCTCGATGATAAAGAAAAAGTTAGATCATTTGCACATGCTGGTCGGAAGGCTGTCTTCTCGCGTGTCTGAAGTCGAACTTGGCTGGTACATGATTTTTACATGCATCATGCATCAATGTCCGAGGTCTTTGGTAGATGCCATTATAAACACTCAAAGGAATAGCGATGGCCAGAGGAATTTTGTCCTAGCCACAGCAAGAGAAATTTGGCCAGACACGGCAGATGGAAAAAGACAGCCAGAATACGATTTCATATGCATTCTTAAGAATCGCACAGAAGAACTTGTTGGAAGACGCAACTCGGCCATACACGCGATAATAGAAATCGGCGATTTCCTTGTTCCACATCGTATTGTTGTCGTCGGAACAACAAAGCGCAGCAAGCTTGCTGATATCTCAGATATTGAGACAGAGCTATCAACCGCCTATGACTCGGCCAAGGAAATTGTTGATGCTATTTGGTCCTTTCTGGAAGCTTTGGACACTTGCGGGCAGCGATCGCCCGATTCAATACCCCCTCAACTAAGAGCTGGATGGAAGCATCAGATATAGGGTAGCTGTCCAGCGCTATAGCTGCAAATTCATACGCAGCACTGAGCATTTCTGGCGTTATTTCAAGATCAGAAAAATATGGATGATCAGCCATTGATGACCGCCAGTGCCGCCCTGTCGCGACCTAAATCACATTCTTTTGTCTCTATGTCAAGTGCATATTTCCCGACAAGTGTATGAAACGCTTCAAGGCTTGTGAGGCCAGATACCTGCCCAAACGCCTCGGAAAGAGTGATGTAGTTTGGCATGGCCCGCTCCTGAACTACTGAGAAACTCGTTAGTGCATTCGATCTGAAGATAGTAGTTTTTCAAGTTTGCCAAAGCAGCGCAAACTGAACAGAAATAGCTGGCTTCTCGTCATGCCACCACAAACGCATGGCCAACAATCCCTCGGCTACGTTGGCCATTTGCTCGTCTCGATCGATTTGTGTTTTGGGTGGTCGTCCACGACCTCCAGTGGCGTCTAAACACCACATCTCTGTGACCGTGTACGCATCAAGGGTCAATGTCTTGACTGGATCTTCGCTTAGAACCTGCTTCCGGCCTGCGATGAAATAAAAATGGTTTCCGTCGTCGAAGTATTCGAAGATATCCTCGAAGGGTGGTACGCGGCGCTGTCCGTAGTTTTTAATTCTATAGCTTGGTGCAGTGACGATACATTTTGCTCCCATATATCCCTCATACGAGACCACTAATTGGGGGGGGGCATTCATGAATTTACTCCCGGTCGGCCGCTCGTTACGAAAAGAAAATTTGAGCCTATTGCTTCGCGCCGTTTTCAAGTTGCGCTCTAAGATCAGCGCTAAAAGTCAGCATTTGATACCGTCCATTTTGCTAAACGCCAACCTGATCGTTATCGGCTGCACGTTTAGCAAAATCTGACCTGGGCCGCAGGTCCACAACAATCGCCATCCTGGATTTATCACCCCCAACGTTGCGCAATCCTGCTTGTCGCCTCATCGGTGGTCAAGCTTTCAGGCGTGAGCGGCTGAAAGTATTGTTCTTGCGGTTTTTCCGCGTTGAGTGGGTGGGGCATTGTGATGAGCAAGTTGCTGGCGTGCGGTGTGCATACCTTGGTGCGGTTCAGAAGTGCCAACGAGCATTGGTGCAGCACGGCCACGACGTGTTGGACGGGGGCCTGGGTAATGACGCTCTGTACGGCAGTCGCGGGCTAGACAGGCTTGTTGGCGACCAAGGGGACGATACGCTCGATGGTGGAGCGACTTACCGCTTAACGCGCCGCCTCGGCAGATCGCTGGCCGCCTGATCGCCGGCCGGATCAGCGGCTAGCGCCGCATCGGGATTGGCCGGATCGACGACCACAGGTGCCTTGGCAGTGACGGCATTCTTGGGCTTTTCGCATCCTGTCAGCCACACGTCGAACACGGGATGCTCGACAGCATTAAGGCCAGGGCTTTCTGCAAACATCCAGCCCGAGAAAATGGGCGTCTGCTTGCCGTCAAGCTGCACTTCTTCAACTTGTACGAACGACGTGGTCTTGGGTTGTTCGGTGGCCGGGCGCGAGTAGCATACGCGCGGCGTTACCTTCAGCGCGCCGAAAGTGGTCGTCTCGCCGAGAGGAACAGTCAAAGTCTTGATG
>Ga0247836_1000873_pt1 | contig 52717 bp, 42 predicted proteins | sample LaCruzMarch2015__4_FD_187116 | JGI IMG/M metagenome (GOLD analysis project Ga0247836, IMG submission 187116) | Freshwater microbial communities from meromictic Lake La Cruz, Castile-La Mancha, Spain - LaCruzMarch2015_14m | ecosystem: Environmental > Aquatic > Freshwater > Lake | place: Spain... | reverse complement strand
CACCCAACTCGGTCGCTTTTTCCAAAAACCACTCGAAACGCTCCATGTTTTTGATGGGCGAGATGCCCACGTGCAAGTGAAACGGCGGCGGCGGCAGGCCGGGCAATTCAGACAACACGCGCAGCACGGCCTGTTTTTTTCCGGCCTCCATGAGTTCGGCGGAGAAGCGGCGGCCTTGTCCGTTGGTCAGGTAGAGCACGGCACCCACAGGGTGGCGCAGCACGGTGAGCAGGTGGCGGCTCTCCTCTTCGTCGAGCACCGCCACGCGGTTTTCAATATGCGGAGCGTAAAAAATCTGCATGGTTATGGTTCAAAAAAAGCGGCGCTGGAGCCCACCCAGTCTTTGCCTTTGTTGTAGCGCACGCCCACCATGGCGCCTTTGCTCATGCGCACGAGGTTGTTGACCAATATGGGCTCGGGTGCGCCATCGGGCCACACGAGCATCATGCGGATTTCGCATTTGGCGGGTTCCTCCGGATTGGGCGTTTCAATGGCAGGCGCGTAGTGCACTTTGCGTTGCAGGATAAACTGGTCGGGCCGCTCCAGCTCGGTGATGTCTTCGGGAGTGATGTCCACTTTGACGCCCATGCCGGAGAACGAGAATAGCGGTTTGAGCACCCAGTTTTCCAGATCATGCGGTATGGCGGGCAGTTGGTGCACAAAATGGGTTTCGGGCACAAAAGGTGAGCGCAGAAATGGCAGGGTGTACTTGCTGATGCGGAAAAACCAGTTGGGGTGGCCGGTCCACTGCACATCGGCGGGTTCGGTCATGTTCCATTGGCGGGGCAGGTCGGTGCGCTGATCCAGTTCATCAAAAATAATGCGGTTGTACAGGCGGCGGATGGGCACGAGCATGCCCTTGTCATTGGTATAAAACAGTTTATCGCCCTGTCGCGTTACTTTGCTCAGGCACACCACGGGCGTGCCGAGGTAGTGGCGGGTGCCCCAAAAGTCGACGCGGGTGTTTTGTTTTTCCGGTTCCACTTCGAGGAGCACCACCGTTTCGGGGTCTTCATCGGCCACAATGACATCCCGCATGAGGCGGATGTAGCTTTCGTGGTTCAGTCCGCCAAAAAGATGGTGAAAATCTTCCGGTATGTCAAAATGCTGGCGAAAAGACTGCGCCAGCATGTGCTGGTAAAAATACAGGGACGGAAACCCCTGGAGTTCGATGAGCATGGGTGTGAGTTCACCCTGCGCGTCGCGGCAGATGCCAAAGTCCAACTGGATAAAGTGCGACTGCGCCGGTTCGCCTGGCACCCGGAGCGTGTTCGGGATGGCCGCCTCGCTGTCGGCGCGAAACTGCGGTTGGGTGAGCACCGATACGATGTCGGCCACCCCTTGCAGCAGCTTGTCTTTGAGGATGCGGGAAACAAAAACCGGCGTTTCGGCCACCCGAAAGGTAGGGGCTTCGCCAAACGCTTTACCGACCGTTTGCAGAAAGGTTTCGTACTGGTCGGGTGAGAAGGCAGCGTTGTATGATTGACGCAGAGATGGTATCATTTCGGAAAATATTAATCGGCGGTAAAGTTAAACGGCTCCGGGCATACAATTTTCCGTAATTTTGTAATCCTGTTTGTGTCTTAATCTACATACACCCCTCGGTTTAGACCGTTTTGACCATGGACGACCTGAAATCCCTGATTCAGAAAGATAAATTACCCCGGCACATTGCGATCATCATGGATGGCAATGGCCGCTGGGCCAAGCAAAAGGGCATGCCCCGGGTGCTGGGCCACCACAATGGCGTGCGCAGCGTGCGGGAAGTGACCGAAGGCTGCGGCGAAATTGGCGTGGAATACCTCACGCTCTACGCCTTCAGCACCGAAAACTGGAGCCGCCCGCCCGCCGAAGTGACCGCCTTGATGGGCTTGTTGGTGGACACCATCCGCAACGAATTGGACGAGCTCGACCGAAAAGGGGTGCGCCTGCACGCCATAGGCGATATCGAGGCACTGCCCCGTGCCAGTTACGAGGCCCTCACTTCGGCCATCGCCAAAACCCGGCACAACACCGGCCTCAACCTCGTGCTCGCCCTCAACTACTCGGCCAAATGGGAAATCCTCAACGCTGCCCGACAGCTTGCTGAACAAGCCCGACTGGGACTCCTTTTGCCCGCCGACATCGACGAGCAGGTGTTTGAAAATGCACTCAGCACCCGCGACATACCGGATCCGGAGCTGCTCATCCGCACCAGCGGTGAAACGCGCATTTCCAACTTCCTGCTGTGGCAAATCGCCTACGCAGAACTGTATTTTACGCCAGTATTTTGGCCCGATTTCCGCAAAAAAGAACTGTTTGAAGCCATCATCAGCTACCAGCGGCGCGAGCGGCGGTTTGGCATGATCAGCGAGCAAATTGCCCAATGAACGTACCTGAATACGAACCAAAACCTTCAAAAAAATTCAGAAAACAATCATGGACGACAACACACCAAAAGTGACAGGCATTGGCGGTATCTTTTTCCAATCACAAAACCCCCAGGAAATCAAAGAGTGGTACGGGAAAAACCTGGGTCTCGCCATAGATGATTACGGATCAGCCTTTGAATTCAGAAACGCGAACCGACCTTCAGAAATCAACTACTTAAGATGGAGTCCCTTTGATCAGTCTACGGATTATTTCCAGCCTTCGGAAAAACCGTTTATGATCAATTACCGGGTTCAACACATTGAAGCCCTGCTCGAGCAATTGAAGCAAAACGGCGTGACCATTTTAGGCGAAATTCAAGCGTATGATTATGGGAAATTTGCCCACATCATGGATCCGGAAGGGAACAAAATAGAGCTTTGGGAAGCTATTGACAGCGTTTTTACAGATATGGGCGGAGAAACCACCAAGTAAGGTATTCCGTATTCCCAACTCACTCTGACACCAGCGCCAGTTTGCCCTGCCCGTTCATGGCCATACGGCTCACATGCCGAATGCCGTACGGAGCTACATCTGCTACGGGCATCCATGTTTTGTCGGGTGTCAGCAGGAGCAAACGGCTGCCTTCGGCGCAAAGGAATCCATTGTCGGGAAGCAGGACGAAGTCTTCTACGCCGCCGGGCATGACTCCGAGGATCTGGAAGCGTTTCGATGCGGGTTCGTAGGTTTTCAGAAACCAGGTCTGTTCAGTGGTTTTGTGCACAAACACCACTTTACCGTCTGGCAAGGTACGCAGGCAGCGGCCAATGTGGGCACTCACGCGTTCGGTGGGTGCCGGATCGCGTTTAGCCAGCACGAGGGTGTGCGACGCTTCCTCTTCGCCTACAATGAACAGGGCAGCAGCGCCATCGGGCAACCAGGCGTAATAACCCACGCCTTCGATATGGGGAAACAACGGTTCGGGGGTGCCGCCATCTAACGGAAACGCCCACAGGCGCTGGGTGCCGTCGGTTTCTACGCGTACCACAGTCAACGTGTGGCCATCTGGTGCACTGCCCGCAGAGTATTCGGATGTACCGAGGGTTTCCACCAGCGGCGTGTGGATTTTGTGGGCTAAGTTTAGTTCGTGTATGTCGGTCTGGTCGCCGTGTTGTACGGTGATCCAGAGCCGCTCATCGTCGGCAAAAAAAGGCTGGTTGTTGTATCCTTGAGTGTTGAACCCAGTGAGCAATTGTGGGTTGGAGAGGGTCCATCCGCTTGCACTTTGGGTAGTTTGGAAAAGCCAGATGTTGGATACTGGCAGGTTTTGGGCAGACAGGCCAAACGCAGTAAACCCCAAAAAGCAGAGAGCGAAGGTTGTTTTTCTCATGGTATTGCCTCTTTGTCACTTTTTATAGTCCCGAATATCCAAAAAATGGCCGCAGCCTTCTACATCAGCCTGTTCGTTGGTAGCAATGACAACGAGGCGACCAGCGGCAAAGCGGTCAAGGAGATGATGGAACCACAAAGTGGCTGTTTTGTCGAGATTAGTTGTGGGCTCGTCCAGGAGCAGCACAGGGGTGTTGCTGCAAATAGCCAGGGCGAGTTTAACGCGTTGTTTCATGCCGGAAGAGAAGGTGCGCAGTGGCTTTTTTGCCGCACCCGGCAGCTCGAGCAATTCGGCCAAATGCGAGGCATCCAGGCCTGCTGTCAAGGGTTTCAGGCGGCTGTGAAACAGGAGGGCTTCCTCCAGGGTAAACTCTTCGATGAGTTCGATATACGGCGCGGCATAGGAAATGTAGTGGTACACCGCATCTGGCTCCACCAGTTTGCCGAGGCGGGAAAAGCGCGCAAAGCCTTTGGTGGGGCTGAGGTGGCCGGACAGGATTTTGAGGAGGGTCGATTTGCCCGAGCCATTGGGCCCTAAAATGGCCCAACGTTCACCCGCATGCAAGTCGGCCTGAAGATTCCGGAAAATCCACTCGTAGCGGAAGCGTTTGCCGAGTTGTTCGAGCGCAATATCCACTGCGGTGTTATTCTTCCATCATGGGTTCGGCCATGCGGCCCATGCTGCTCAGGGATCGGAAACCTTTCATCAGCCCGCGTTCGGCTTCGCGCGCAAATGTGATGATCTCCTCGCGGTAAATCGACGGCTGAATCTCTTCTTCGATAGTCGCGATGGCCCGGCGCGTAGAAAGCCCCCGCACAAACAGGATGCGGTAGATGTCTTCGATGTGGTGGAGCAAGTCGCGGTCGAAGCCGGCGCGGCGCAAGCCCACGCGGTTAATGCCGGCGTAAGAGAGGGGTTCGCGCGCGGCCATGACGTAGGGAGGCACATCTTTGCGCACCAACGAGCCACCACCCACCATTACCTGACCGCCGATGCGTACAAACTGGTGCACGGCCACCATGCCACCGAGGCGGGCGTAGTCGTCGATGGTGATGTGACCGGCAAGGGTAACGTTGTTGGCGAGTATGCAGTTTTTGCCGATGATGCAGTCGTGCGCTATGTGTACATAGGCCATGATGAGGCAATTATCGCCAACGGCGGTTTTCCATTTGTCAGAAGTGCCGCGGTTAAGTGTACAGCATTCACGGACAATGACGCCGTTGCCAAGTTCGAGGGTGGTATTCTCCCCTTTGTATTTGAGGTCCTGTGGAATGGCACTGATCACTGCGCCCGGAAATATGTGGCAACCCTCACCTATGCGGGCACCGTTGAGGATGCTTACGTTGGATCCGATGGTACAGTTATCACCAATTACCACATCTTCATCAACCACGGTAAACGAACCGATGGAGACGTTTTGACCAATTTGCGCCTTGGGGTGTATGTCCCGTAAGCTGTTAAGGTTGTTCATCGACATTCAATAAATTTGGCCCGGCTTGTGAGCAAAAAAGGCAGGCCATGAGTTCGGGTTGAGCGCGTCAGCAGCCGCCGTTATCGCTGTCTTTAGTCCGGCGAACCACTTGCGCAGTCAGTTCACCTTCGCTGACAATTTTATTGCCCACGTACGCGGTGCCTTGCATGTGCACAATGCCCCGGCGAATGGGTTCGAGCAATTCCATTTTGAGGATTAGGGTATCGCCCGGGATCACTTTGGCTTTGAATTTCGTGTTGTCGATCTTCAAAAAATAGGTATCCCAGTTGCCTGGATCAGGTACGTTGTGCAAGGCTAAAATGCCGCCAGTCTGGGCAAGCGCTTCTATTTGCAAGACGCCGGGAAAAACGGGATTATTGGGAAAGTGGCCCTGAAAGAAAAACTCGGTTGAGGTCACGTTCTTTATGCCTACCACATGGGTGTCGCTGATTTCAATGATTTTGTCTACCAGCAGCAGCGGGAAACGGTGCGGCAGCAGGTTGGTGATGGCATTGACATCGTAAATGGGTTCTTTTTCCGGATCATAGCGCGGAATGCCTTGCAGCTTGCGTTTTTCGAGCCAGTGTTTTTTGAGGAGCTTGGCAAACTCTACGTTGGCGGTGTGGCCAGGTTTGGTGGCCATGATTTTTCCGCGGATGGGTTTGCCGATGAGGGCCAGGTCGCCGATCACGTCCAACAGTTTATGGCGAGCCGGTTCATTCTGGAAATGCAGTTTCACCGTGTTGAGCACCCCTTCCGCGTCGACACGGATGCTGGGTTTGCCCATTTTGCGGGCTAAAGCGTCTAATTCCTCCTGATCCATCATTCGGTCTACAATGACGATGGCGTTGTCAAAATCGCCGCCCTTGATCAGGCCCATGTCGAGCAGCTTTTCCAACTCATGTACAAAGACAAAAGTTCGGCAGGGTGCCACCTCGGTCACGTAATTGTCCATGTCGTGCAGGGAAGCAAATTGTGGCCCAAGGACAGAGGAGTTAAAATCGATCATGACGGTGGCCTCAAAAGTATCGGCGGGCAGCGCCAGCAGTTCGGTTCCGGTCACTTCGTCTTTGTATGAAATAGGCTCAGACACAACAAAGTACTCCCGTTCAAGGTCCAGCTCGGTTTTGCCAGCCGCCTGGATGGCCCGGACAAAGGGCATCGAGGTGCCGTCCATGATGGGCATTTCAGGGCCGTTGATTTCGAGCAATACGTTGTCTATGCCCATGCCGGTGAGGGCAGACAGCACGTGTTCAACCGTAGACACCTGGGCTTCGCCGTGTTTCAGCGTGGTGCCCCGGTTGGTTGAAATGACGAGTTTTACATCCGCTGCAATGAGCGGTTGGTCCGGAAGATCGACGCGTTGGAAACGGTAGCCAAAATTGGCTTCAGCCGGTTTAAACGTCAGCGTCACCTGTTTTCCGGTGTGCAGACCCACGCCTTCTACAGAGGCCGGGTTGGTTATGGTTGTTTGCTTCATGGAAACGCGTTGGTTTCAATGGGCAAAAGTAGATATAAGGGTTGGTATCCCGACATACTTGGCCAGGTTAATCCATCAATGATGCAGCATTTTGGATAAATGGCTTTTTTTACGCCAATTTACCCTTCTTTGTAGGGTACTCTGGCCACAATAGATCGACCAAGTGTGAGTTCGTCGGCATACTCCAGATCGCCACCAAACGCTACACCCCTGGCTATGGTGCTCATGACCACACCCATAGGGGTGATTTTTTTAGACAAGTAAAAGATGGTGGTTTCCCCTTCAATTGTTGGACTGACGGCCATGATGACTTCCCGTGTTTCTGCCTGCTCTAAGCGCTGCACCAAGGAGTCGATGTTGAGTTCTGCGGGGCCAATGCCTTCCATGGGCGAAATGATACCCCCCAACACGTGATACAACCCCCTGTATTGGCTGGTGTCTTCAATAGCCATCAGGTCGCGCACATTTTCAACCACACAAATAACGCTGCGGTCGCGGCGCGTGTCGCTGCAAATGGTACACGTTTCCTGATCCGACAGGTTGTGGCAAATGCGGCATTCGCGGATCTGCTCGCGCATGGTTCGCAAGGCGTCGGCAAAATGTTCGGTGAACATCTTGTCCTGTTTGAGCAGGTGCAGCGTAAGGCGCAAGGCCGTTTTTCGGCCAATGCCGGGCAACGACGCAAACGCTTCCACCGCTTTTTCAATTAATCGACTGGGTAAAGGCATCTACAAAGGTAAGTGGTATTCATATAAAACGGCGATGCGCCTTTTCAGGTTGACATCGCCGCGTAGAAAACTACCCTGTCATGTCCAAAATCTCGGCTATTTAAACCGGGATGCTGAGCACCGGGGTTTGGGAGTGGTTGGCAGTGTCTTCCGTCAGGCTGCCAAAGAGCAAGTGCGAAAGCCCCTGTCGCTGGTGCGTGCCCATGACGATGAGGTCGGCTTGCTGGTCAAGGGCAAATTGCAGGATACTGGCGGTTTCGTCAAAGGTATTGACATCAACAAACGCTGTAACGTTTTGGAGGTTGGCCATGTCCGACATTTCCTTGACCGCCTGTTCAATGTGCGCTTTTTCTTCAAAGCCCGCAGGGTTGTTGAGGTACAGCAACTGGACGGCAAAGGGATAGTAATGCTGCCATTCGGCTAACTTGTAAAACACGTCGTTTTGTTCGGGGCGCAAGGTGGAGGCCACAACCACTTTTTGGAGGTCAAACTCGCCAGCCGCCTCCGGCACGGCCAGTACAGGACATGGGGCGGTACGGATCACTTTTTCGGTGTTTGAACCCACAAAGAACTCCACTGCACCCTGAGCGCCCTTGGTGCCCATGACAATGAGCCAGGCCTTTCTTTCTGTTGCCGCACTGTTAAGTGTAGCATACAAAAAACCATCTTCAACGCGCGTTTCAATCTCCACTTTTTCCAACCCGGATACTGCGTTCACCTCCAGTTTGAGTTTGAGCAACTCTTGTGAGGCGGTGTCGTCGTATTCCGTCATATCTATCTGATCAACGGCGTAATACTCGGGCAGGGGAGGCGCATAAGCAACCGCCGTATTGATGTGTATGATTTCCAGTTTTGATTCGGTGTGCGCTGCGATTTTAGCGGCCACCATAAGCGCTTTTCGGGCGTTATCTGAAAAGTCAATGGGAACGAGAATGGTTTTCATATCGGAACAGACTAATGGGTGAATGATTCACCACAAATGTGCGTAGTCTGCTACTGCCAACCCATGACCGCCGTCAGACATGGGCATGAGCCTTGTCAAAACCGGTTATTTACGGGGTCGGGTACGGGTACTGGATGTCGGTCAGGAACAAACCCTGGGGTGGTGCGCTCAGGCTTTTCGGCAGTGGTGTTTGGTCTTCGAGGGCATTTTGTATGTCGCCCAGCGCCAGTTGTCCAACAGCCACTTGCACACAGGCCCCTACAATAAGCCGCACCATGCCGCGTAAAAATCGATTGGAAGCAATGTGAAAAACCAGCATATGCTCTTTTTCCTCCCAATATGCGTCGCGCAAGACACACCTGTAGTGTTCCAGCCCGCTGTCGGTTTTGCAAAAAGGGAAAAATGCCTGGTAGCGCGGCAATAAGTCAGCCACCGCGTGTAGCCCATGCCTGTCAAGTCGGCCAGCTTGCGGAAAAAACCAGGCCGTTTCTGTCAAAAAAGGGTCTTTGCGCAAGGCAATTCCGTATGCATAGCGCCGCTCCGTGGCGTCAAATCGGGCATGGGCGCCGGGGTGCATCTCTCGGATGCCGTACACGGAAATGCCCGCTGGCAACAAGCTGTTGAGGCCTTGGAGCAGGGTAGGCGGCAGCTCGTCCGGGCCGTCGAAATGGGCAAAATAGCGCCGTGCATGCACCCCCGTGTCGGTGCGGCCGCATCCGGTAACCTCCACAGGCTGGCGCAAAATAGTGGACAGCGCCAACTCCAACGTACCTTGCACAGAAGGGGCGTTGGGTTGGCGCTGCCACCCGTTAAAGGGCTTGCCAAAGTATGCGAGCGATAAAAAGTACCGACTCATGCCCGGTGTTGTGCAATAAACAGCCGACAGGCCTCGTCAAGCATTTGGTATACAGCCTCAAAACCATGATCGTCGTGATACGGATCGGGCACAATGCAGTCTTGCCCTGGAAACACACTATCCATGATCAGCGCAACCTTTTCTTGCTGTGCTGCCGAAGGGGCCTGCGCGAGCACATCGCGCTTGTTCCAGGTATCCATCACCAAAATATGGTCAAACTGGTCAAAATCGCCCGGTCTAAACTGCCGCGCCCGCTGGTCCGTAATGTCGATTCCATGCGCCCGAGCCGTAGCAATGGAACGCTGGTCAGGCAATTCGCCCACGTGCCAATAGCCGGTACCCGCACTGTCTACCGTCCAGGACAAACCCGCCTCCTCAAGCCGATGCTTCATGATGCCTTCCGCCAGCGGACTTCGGCAAATGTTGCCCAAACAAACCATTAGTATTTTCATTCCGTATTCCGCATTCCGTATTCCGTATTCCGTACTCCGCATTAAAATATGTGGCTGTATTTCAGCAGAAACGCGCCAGTGGATTGTCCGCCACGGCCCAGACGGTCGTCCCCTGAAGTAGTGCCGTCGGGATTGACGACCACGTTGTAAATGCCGTCGCCGTTTACATCTACCTGGGTGAGCACGTCATGGTCATAGAAATACTCGAACAGGAGGCTGAGGGAAAGGCCTTTATAGATGGTGATGTCCAGCGTGTTGGTAAAGAGTATATCGATGTTTTGAGGCTCTCTGAGGTAGTTGGAGAAAAGGCGCAGGTTGCTGGTGGCGGCGAGGCGATCCTCCCAGAATTTGCGGGCATAGGCCGCCTTGAATTCCGAGCCGAGGCCCAGGAAGTCGTTTTCATATTCAATAATGCGGCCGTCGGCGGCACGCACTACATCGTTGCCGTGTACGCCGGTGGCAGCAATGCCGTCGTCGGCTACCAAAATGTACTGAATGGCCACCGGGGAATAGAAGAACGACCAGTACTGGTTGGGCTTGTAGTTGATGCCCGGCGAGACCGTCATCCAAAATGGCGAGAAAAATTTGGAGACTACACGGTCTTCTGCGTCTATGGGATCGAGGTAATTGCTGGCATAGGTTTTCAGCAACTGGGTCTGTGCAAATAAGTCAATGGCTGCAAACCACTTTCCATCGCGGGTAATTTCATACCCATAGCGCGACTGGAGCCGGATGAGGTCCAAACTTTTTTGGAACCCTTTGGGCTGAAGGGTAGAGGTACGGCCCAGTTGCTGTACACCCAACTGCAGGGAGAGCTGGTTGTCCCAAAATGATTTTACGGCTTTGCGGTTGGCGAAGAAGGTGCCCACACCGCCAATGCCAAAGCGGGAAGTACCGGCACCTACTTTTGGGTTAAGGAGTTTGGTGCCGGCTATGTCGAGGCCCAAACCGGCAGCGTAGCGCCAGCCGTATGTGGTGTCAAATTTGGCCTGTGCGGCAATTTCCTTGAGCCGGGCATCGCTGGCTTCCTGAGCAAACAAATGGCCGCTGAACAACAACAGCAGCAGGGGGAGTAGTTGTTTGTACATGGTGCTTTCGCTTTTCAATCGAAGTGTTTTATGAATGATCGCCGGTTGGGAGCAGGTGGTCTTGCTGGCCTTCCGGATAAAAAATTTCTACTTTTTCAGTGGTGAGCTTGTTGAGGGGAATCACAATGGCGCGGTCTTCCGTTTGCAGAATAAGGGAAGTGGCGTCGATCATAACCACTTTGCCGCGTACGCCCGACAGCTGCACATCGTCGCCCAAATGGACTTTCCCTTTGTTGTAGTAACTGGCTAAGTAATTGGCCACCAGATCGCGCGAGGCCAGCCCATACCCGATGGCAAACGCCAGCGCACCGGCACCAAACAGCACCGTGAGGTTGGAAGCAATAAAGCCGGTTTGGATATTGGCCTGGGCCAGGGCACTCACCGTCACCGTCACCAGCAAGAAATAAAACACGCCAGACGAAATCAGTTTTGCCGAAGGCAAACCCATAGATTGCAGGGTGGTGAGCAACAGGTTGCGGATCATGTCGGCCAAAAACAGGCCCAGGATAAACAGGACAAAAGCCGAAAACAGCGCGGGCAGGTAGTCCACCAGGTCGCGCACCATGTCAGTAATGGCCGGTATACCCAGCACATCGGTAGCAAAAATAATGAAACCCAGCATGAGCACATAGTACACCATGTTGCCCAGCACGTTGGAAAACTTGATGTGCATGCCGCTGCGCTGCACCAGGTCGATGTCGTTCATCTGCTCTGCCAGCCGGTCAATGCCCACGGCCGCAAACAGGCGAGTCACCACGCGGCGCAAAGCACCAGCGATGAGCCACCCGACAAGCAAAATAAGCAAAGCAAAAGCGATGCTGGGTATTGCGGACGAAAAACGCGCAATGAGCTCTTGCAGCAAGCTGTTTTTTAATTGTTCCATAAGGGTCATTCGGCAATGGAAGGTGATCGGTGGATCGGCGTGGATGAAGGCTGCTGCTATCGGGAACCCCGGGCAGGCGGAATGCGCCATTCGGGTAAATCCTCCAGAGCATCTGGCTGACGGTTGTCTCCAAAATCAGCAGGCCCCTGCTCCTCGCTGCCGCCTATGATGCGGGCGGCGGTTTGCAAAGCGTTGGGGATAAACAACTCCACCACACGACCGAACACGTTCATGTGGTTGACCTGCGTGAGCAGTTGTTTTTCCAGTTCGGGGGGAACGAGGAATTCGTGCTCTTCCTGCATGCGTTGTAAATTATTGATCATACGGATTAATTTTTGAACCGGTGGTGGCTCGTCCTTAAAGTGTGGGTTAGCCTGGTTAAAGCCAGGAGTTCTTGGGACGCGGGATTAAAAAGAGTCGTTGTCATCCGGCTTTTGCAAAGATAGCTGTTCGTCTATGCTCGGGCCGGTCTGGTCTTCAATGGGATCATTGGCATACAATTCGCTGTAAATTTGCTGCGACTTCTGTTTGGCCCGCATGATTTGCATCTTGATGGCACTTTCTGTTTTATTCAATACTTCGGCGATGTCTTTGATCGACAAATCATCGATGTATTTCATCATCAAAATGGCCTTGTCGCCCGGAGGCAGATTTTGCATCACCATTTTCAGGCGCTCCTGCTTCATTTCGAGCAACACACTGTCGGGCACGTCTTCATCCGTTTCTTTACTCAGCTTCCCTACATCCTCGGTATACACCATTTGCAGCTTTTTTTTCTTTCGGATCAAATCGATGCAGTAATTGTACGTAATGGAATATACCCAGGTAGAAAAAGTAGATTGTGCACTAAAACGCGACAGGTTGAGCAACACTTTAATAAAAATGTCTTGCATCGCATCGCGTGCCAACCCTTCGTCAGACAACATGGAAATACACTTGGCAAACACTTTTCCAGCGTACCTGCGGTACAACTCAGAGAAATAACGTGTGTTCTGATCCCGCAAATACCGCGCAATCAAATCCGTATCGCTCAGCGCCTGTATATTACGGGTAGCGACCAAATGTGTTTTCGTTTGTTGAGTAAGGCAAAAAAATCATGCAAAGAGACGAAAAAGACTCGACACCCGCGCTTTTTATATGCTTTTTTCTCCAAACCGTTAATGGGACGTTAAGGCCTCCGGCGCGTCACAGCATCCTCACCGACTTGTCCATTTTTTAACATTTGACCATGAAACACCTGTTTATAGTTCTTTTGGCTTGTTTGTGCGCCTCGCAATCGGGTTTGCTGGCGCAAACGGCCCAGACCCTGTCGCCCGATTTCCCCTTTTCGGTGCCCCTCACCTCGCCCGATGGCACGGTTGTGTCTTCGGCCGATGTGCTTGGCCCTGCCGACGGACGCCCCACGGTCATCGCCTTTTGGCTCACCACCTGCCAGCCCTGTCACTACGAACTGGCCGCCTATGCAAAGGAATATGCCGCCCGCCAGGCCGAGAAGCCCTTCCGACTTGTTGCCATCTCCATCGACTTTCCCGAAAAAGCTGCCCAGTTCCAGGAACACGCCCGCACCAAAAATTACCCGTTTCCGGTGTATTGGGACGCCACCCGCGCCTTCAAGGAATTGATACCCGGCCGCCTCAATGGCCTGCCCCAGGTGTTTGTGTACGATGCAGCCGGACAACTCATCTGGCAACACAAGGGCTACCTGCCCGGCGCAGAAAAGGAACTGTGGGCCATTTTGCAGGCCACCGGAAATTAATAAGGCTGTACAGACAAGCCTGCTGTACGGTGGAGCGACACAAGGAGCCGCGCATCGTTGAATTGGAGCACAAGGGCGTCGTTGAGCGACAGGCCGTCTTCGTTTTTGCTCAACAACACACTCAGCAGGGGGGTGCCCGGCACCAACGTCCACAGCGCCGATGTCTGTGCCGCATGGCGCTCTATGGTCAGCCCTTGCGCCTGAATACCATAAGCGGCTTCCAGTAAGGCCTCCTGATGAATAACCCGAATGGCGGGTTCCTCTGCGTCGGCAGCCAGCACCACAGGCCCGTAGCCTGCAAACACCATTTCTATCGCGTGCAGATAAGACATGGTGGGCGCGGGCACTACATAGTAAAATACATTTTCCAGCACCAAGTGCTCCAACGCCAAAAAAACCTCTAATTCTTCCTGTGCAAAACAGTCCGGCGGCACGCCGCTGCTTGTTTGTTCATGGCTCATCCGGCAAAGGTAAGGGCTCGGGTGCAGCATCCGGTTTTGCGTACGCAAAACGCTGCAGCAAGCTGGTTTCATAATAACCGTCTATGCCGAGGGTGGTGACGGTTCCGGCTTTTTCGAGGTGCAAAAAACCATCGGGGCCCAACAGGCCCGCTTGCACCCACGCGCCTGTGAGTTGGCCGATCACTAAAAACGTGTTGTTGTGTCGTATAGGCACCACTTCCACCAATTGCAAGGCGTATTGCACAGCACTTTCGAGCACAAACGGCGCGGTAATGCCTTTGCGGAAACAGGAATTTAGCCCGACCTCCTCAAACTCGCTCACGTGCCGGGGATATTTGGCGCTGGCCTGGTGGGCCTGGGCGATCATGCCGCTGTGCACGGCGTTCATGGTGTACATGCCGGTGTGCTGGATGTTCTGAAGGGTATGGGGCGCGGCCTCGACGGGGCGGTTGATGTATCCGATGAGCGCGGGGTCGGCACCCAAATGCACTACATTGTGGAAAAGGCCGAGGTTGGTAAAGCCGTCGGCGCTCAAGGTGCCAATCAGGTGCGTACTCTTGAACCCGCTGAGGCAGTTGAGGAAGTTGGCGCGGTAAAACCGGTCCCAGGAGTCAATGGTTTCGAGGTCGAAATGCAGGTGCGTCATGTATAAAAGGTGGTCGGTTTTTCACACAAACATCGTTTGTTGTGGTGAATAATTGACTATTGGGGGGTGGCGTTTTCTCCTTATTAATTTAACACTGCCCAAAATCCAAAGCATAGCAACTAAAACAAACAATCTTCCGCCAACACCTTGCTTACATCCCAACTTCAGTGAATCATTTTTTGTTTATTTTTTTGATTTTATTCATTATTCGATCAACTTTGCAAGGTTCTAATCCTCTACAGCAATGAGTTTGCTGCCTTCCCTTTTTTGATTCTTCGCCAAATTCCGATGATATGGAAAATTTGAAATTTAGTATCACCCCCCCCCGTTTTTTCAGTGTAATATTTGGCATATTTGCACTTATGTGGATGTCAAGTAAACCTCTTTCGGCACAAAGCACCGAAGCGTGTGACTGTTCGTTGGCCATTGACGGTGGCACTTCCGGTGTCAACATTTCGTCCCTTGGTTGGTCTAACCCCTCCAACACCGCTTGTCGAAAGATCAGTGGAAAACTGATCATCGATCAGGATTTTACCATCAACGCCTCCTATTTGATCATGATGCCTGGCTCAAGCATCGAGTTGAACCAGGGCATAACGCTTACGCTCAACAATATCAATTCACAGGGAGGCATTCATGGCGCATGCGACCAGATGTGGCGTGGCATACAACTTAACCGCAACAGCCGATTGATCATGAACAACTGTCACATTCGAGACGCCCAGTACGCCATAGATATATCGGCCACGGGTTCTGTCTTTTTGAGTTTGGTCAATAACTTTTTTGACCGCAACTACGTGGGCATCCGTGCCCGAGGCAAAACGGGCAGTTCGTCCAGCGCGGCATACGCTACGGTCATCAACGAAGGCATTTCCGGCAACACCATCACTTGTGAGGGCACTTTGTTGTCGCCTTTTTCCGGACAAACACCAACCCCGGGTACCCGCAGCTACGCTGGTGTAGAATTGCTTAGAGCCAATTTAACGCTTGGATCAAATTTGATGACCCAAGCCAACACCCTGAGCTACATGCGAAACGGTATTTTAGCCGACCTGGCCTCGCAAGTTACCCTGTACGATGTGACCATCGAAAATTTGGTGGCAGTTGGCACCCTCAACAACGACAAGCTTAGAGAGCCTGCAATTGAACCCGACGGGGTAGGCATTTATCTGAAAGGCAACTCCAATTTATTTGCCAACGGCAATAATTTTTCGGATATGCGGCGTGCCGTATTTGCCAGAAACAGTTCTATGGTGGTTAGCGGCAGCACAATAGATGGTGTACTGCATGGCATTCAAAGCATAAATTCTACAGGTGTAAACCTCATCAGCGGAAACGAAGTAGAATTCCAACTGCTGGGTATAGATGTATACACCCCCACCATTTGCCAACAGATTGAAATAAGCGGTAATATCCTTACCGGATACCACGTATTCAGCGGCTTTGCCAATTTTTTGAGCGTGGGCATTTCGCTTCAAAACATCATGGACGTTTGCCCACAATTTGTTCCCTCCATAACCGGAAATTATGTGTACCTCTCCAACAAATTCAATGGCATAGCCGCCGGAGGCATACAACAAAACAACCTGTTGAGTACAAACATGGTGTATTACACCAATGACGACGCTCCAGTCATGATTGGAAACATATTGATTCCGCCGGTGGGCATTACGGCGGGCACTACAGACCTCAGCAGGGTGACCAACAACACCGTAACCGTTTCTGAAGAAGCACAGTACGACGGGACCGCCATTTCCATTGGCACCGCTACCAATGCCTTGGTGTGCAACAATACCGTGGATTGGATGGACTTGGGGATTTCGTTTTTTGCCAATTGCGATCAATCTGTGGTGCGCCTCAACAACTTCAACAACCATGATGATGGGCTATTTTACCACGACTTTACCATGACGGGCCAGCAGAATAACCAGGGGAATGCGTGGAATGAAAGCGCGGGAGTCACGCATGAGTTTACTATACAAAGTTTTATTTTTGACTCGAGATATTTTGTTGAAGACTGCCCCAACCCACCTCTCTGGCCTCCGGTTATTTCGCCAGCGCAAAGTGGATGCACTACTATTGGTACAGAATGGTTTGTAGCTGAAAATGGCACTATCCCTGCCAACTGCAACCTGACCAACTTCACGGACAACGACTTCACCCGAAACGACACCAACACGGCGGTGCAGGCTTATGACACCACCGTTTACGGAGCGGTATTCCAATGGGAGGCCAACAGGCTTCTATATAAAAAACTGCGGAAACACGCCGATTTGCGCACCTCCAATGCGGTAGCTGCCCAGTTTTGGTCGGCCTACCAGAACACCAATGTGCAGCGGTTCGACTCTGTGGAGTGGAAGTTAGATCAGGTGTACGCTGTGGACTCCGCTACCAACGCCTTTCTCGGCTGGTACCGTACGTACACCAATACTCGCAAACTGCAATTGGACACCCTGAGCCTGGATTTTTCCACGGCCACTACCCAAACGCAAAAAGACGCCATAAATGCCGAGCGGGAAGGGCTTTTTACCGAAATTGCCCTGGCTGACAGCCTGTTGGCCGATAAGTACAACGCCCGCAATACTGCAATACAGACCGGATTAACAGCAGTTGCTGCCCAATTGGCCACCATTTCGCCGTCAGGCACCGTACAAACCAACCTGAAATCGGTGCTGGGAGTGTGGATAACCCTGCTTTCGACGGAACCCGATACGCTCACCACAGCACAGGTATCCATATTGAGCGCCATTGCGCAGCAGTGCGTTTTTGAAGGGGGTCACCCTGTGGTGCGTGCCCGGCAGTTGTTGAAAGACTATAACAACGTTGAGTATACTTTCAAGTATGGCTGCACCGGAAACCGGGCAGCGGAACCAACGGAACAAAACGGGCTGATCGATGCCATGTTGGTGCTTCAACCCAACCCGGCCAATGAACAGGTATTGATGGTATGGAAAGGCATGGAAGCTACTAGCACATCCACGCTTACGGTCACTAACCCGTTGGGGGCCACGGTAGTTCAACATGTAATACCAAGCACTGAAGGCCGTTGGCTCATGCCCACGGCATCGATGCCCGCAGGGTTGTATATAGTGCGCATTGCGGCAGCTGATGGCCGTACGCTGACCATCCAGAAGCTGCTGATTCAACACTAACCCACTACTCTTCATCCTTACAGGGGGACAAGCATGTTGCTTGTCCCCCTGTATCTATATTTTCCAACATGAAAAATTTACTCTTAATACTGCTTTTTATACCTTTTTGGGCAACTGCCCAAAAATACGATTTTAACTGGCCCTTTGGATATGGTTACCCTAATCTTCCACTAGATCCAGATGGAGGCATCAGTACTTTAAGGTTTAATACAAACGACGGTAATCCATTAACTACTGAAGATAGAGATTTAAAAATTGACTTTGTCAGCTCAAATGTTTCTATGGCCGATCAGTACGGCAATCAGGCGTTTTATTTCAATGGAAAATACATATTGGGCGGTGGCAATACGTTTATGACTAATGGAAGCAATATGTCGATACCCACCTTTTCCACCATTCAAAAGGCCGTTGCGCTGCCTCTGCCCAATGATGAACACAAGTATATTTTATTGCACAAAGATATTACTTCTTTTCCGGCATTAGGGGCTGTAGCTTCTTTCAGGCTGTTGTATTCCATCATCACATTTCCACCTGAAGGCGGGTATGGCGCGGTGACTGAAAAACGAACTTTGGTTTTGGAAGACACCATGCATGCTGGACACATGACTGCCTGTAAACACGCAAACGGGCGGGATTGGTGGGTGTTGTCGAAAAAGTTGTACTCCGACACCACCTACGCTCTCATGGTCACCCCCGAAGGTATGAAACTGTCGCACATTCAGGAAATTGGCACATACAACCACATTGAAGACTTTGGTTTGGCCGTATTTTCGCCCGATGGCACTCGGTATTGCGCTACTTATGCCAGCACCATACAAGACTCCACCACGTACGTGCATGTTTTCGATTTTGACCGCTGTAGCGGACTGCTAAGCAGCGAACAAATCTTCACCCTGCCAGAATCCACACTCAGCAGCGGCGCGGCATTTTCGCCTAACAGTCGATTCCTATACTTACCTCTTAAATACCGCCTATATCAGGTCGATTTGCAAGCGCCTGTGCCGGATACGCTGCTCATCGATTATTGGGACGGCACGTACTACAAGCGCAACAATTACTGGTGCCCTACCTTCTGGGGCCCCATGCTCAGCGGGCCCGATGGCAGGCTGTACTCCGCCAATGTAACCTGCAGCACCCAATATCTCAATGTAGTAGAAGAGCCTGATCTGCCGGGTGCACTGTGCCGCCCAAGGCAAAAAGGTTTTGTCATGCCCACTTTGTATATTTCCCCCCCCAACTTCCCCCACTACCGCCTCGGCCCTCAAGATGGCAGCGCCTGCGACACCCTCGGCATCAACAACGTACCCTGGGCCTGGTGGCGTTATGCGCAAGACACGGCCCTGTACGGCACACTGTACTTTAAAGATATTACATCCTACGAGCCTACGTACTGGCTCTGGGACTTCGGCGACGGCCAAACCAGCACCGAGCAGCATCCGCAGCACAGCTATGCTAAGCCGGGCACCTACACGGTGTGCCTTATAGCAGGCAACGCCTACGGTGCCGATACCCTGTGCCGCACCATAGAGCTGGCTACGGTATCTGTGGGTTCGCCGATAGCGCCCAACGTGCACATTGAAGTGTGGCCCAATCCGTTCAACGACGTCATGACCTTGCAGTGGTCGGGCGACTACCTGCCCCTGCGCGCCCACCTGCGCCTGTACGACATGCTGGGCAGGCCCGTACACACACAGCAGGTGTATGCCGGCTGGAATCGGGTGGATGTGCCAAACTTGCCTGTGGGCAGTTATTTTTGGACAGTGGATGACGCGGGGGTTGTGTTGGAGCGAGGGCAAGTGGTGCGGCAGTAAGTGGGAGTAAATACCGTGCTCGGGTAAATAGTAAATACAAAGGTAGTGCTGCGCAACCTTGTATGTGCAGCACTACCTAAGCGTCTGGAACAAGCCTTTAAAAGAAAAACGCCACGTGTGCCCGCAAATTAAACGGCGTGCCGGGTGTAAAGTGGATTTCTGACGACGGTTCGGCCTCGTCGAACAAACGGCTTTCGGTGTCGAACTGGGCTTCCTTCCAGCGCTGGTCCAACAGGTTTTCGATGCTAAGGCCCACTTCGAATTTCGGCCGGGTGTAATTCACCAGGGCGTCCATCAGGAAATATCCGGTAGCCACCACGGAGTTGTCTTCGTTGGCGGGCCGATCGCCGAGGTAGCGATAGCGGAGGCTGCCGTTGAGGCCCGCTTTGGTGTTGAACGACAAGCCGCCGATGCTCGTCCACAAGGGGGCCAGCGGAATGTTGTCTTCGTTTTCGGGCACATCCAAGGCGCGGGGGTTGGTATAGTTCACGTCCAAATCGGCATACAGCCAGTCGAACAGTTGAGCACGGGCCGAAAAGTCTACCCCGTTGCGGCGGGTTTCTCCTCCGGCTTCCACCACAGCGGCGTCGCCCACGTACACAAACTCCTGCTCGAGGTTGAGGTGCCAGACGCTGGTGGTGAGCACCACACGTGGGACGGGTTTCCAGGCAAAACCGCCCTCGAAACCCAAGGCTTTAGGCAGAATTTCCTTGCCGTTTTGAGGTACCACCACGCGGGTATCGTTGGAGTGAAAACCGTATCCGCTGTTGACAAACAATTGCAGGCGGTCGTTTACCGTAAAATAGGCGTTCAGTTTGGGGCTCACGATGTTGGCAGACGCGATTTGGCGGTCGTACAACTCCGGATTCAGTTTATTGACGTACTTGTTGTAAAACTGGTCGAATCTGAGTCCACCGTTGAGCATGAGCCAGGGCGTTACGTACACCGTTTCGTTGAGGTATACGCCGATGTTGGCCTCGTTGATGTCGCCCAAAGCCAATCGTTCCAGGGTGGTTTGGCGGCCCTTGGTGCGCGACAGTTCGCTGTTTTGGGTTTCATCAGCGCGCACCTGGAGGCCGATTTCGGTTTCCCAGTCAAGGCCGGCCCAGTCGTCTTTGCGGTTGTACGAGCTGTTGTAGCCGTAGAGGTTGCGTTTTTCTTTTTGTTTGATCTGGTCGCCGTTGACGGGGTCTTCCAGAAAGAATGTAAAATTGGAAAACAGTTCGAATTCGTAATGGCTCAGGTAAAACTGGTTGCGCAGCAGGCCGCCGTCGGGCAGTTGGGTACCCAGTTGAAGGCTCACGTTGGTGCGGTTGGTGTTGCCACCCTCGGTGTCGTCTATGGCACCGAAAAAACCGATTTGACCGCTGTCTACAGCTCGGTCCGGAATTTGTCCCGAGGCGTCCCAACTGCTGGTAAACGACTGTACCATGGCGGTGAGGTAGGTATTCTCGTTCACCGTGCCGTTGTATTTGCCCATAAAACTGAAACGATTGTATGCCTGTGGGCTGTCGAAGTAGTTGTTGCTGAAAAAATAATCGGTGGCCACATAAGCGTTGTGTGTGCGGTTGCCCTGCTGGCGGTCGATGAGTTTGAACATGCCAAGGGCGCGGTAGGTGTCAAACATGCCTGTCTGGAATTTGACCATGTTGCGGTCGAGCGCATTTTTGGTTTGGAAGCCGACATACCCCGCGGTGGCGAAGTTGCCATACGGGGCGTAGTACGGGCCTTTACCGAAGTTGACGCGCTCCACGGTTTCGGGGATGAGGTAGTGCAGGTCGGCATACCCTTGTCCGTGGGCGTGGGAGACCATGTTGACCGGAATGCCGTCGGTGCTGATGGCAATGTCGGTGCCGTGGTCAATGTCGAATCCGCGCAGGAAAATTTGCTCGGCCTTGCCCCCGCCAGCATGCTGGGCAATGAAGAGGCCGGGCACCATGCGCAGCACGTCCTGTGAGGTGTTGACGGGCCGCAGGTGTATGTCGAGGGCCGAAACCACCTGCGACTGTACATTGGGTGCGGCGGCAATTTCGACAGTTTGGAGCTCTACGGCACCGCGCACGAGGTAGTGGGCTATGCCGCTGGTTTCACTGTCGCGCACCGTCACTTCTTGCGCATCTATGTCGTAGCCGAGGTAGTTGACGCGCACCATGTAGCTGCCCGCAGCCAGGTCGGCGAACTGGTAAAAACCCAGGTTGTCGGTATAGGTTTGTCGGTTGGCGTTTTCAAGGGTGACCAGGGCACCGGCAAGGGGGGAGCGGGTGTTGGCGTCCAATACGCTGCCGCGCAAGCTGCCGTTGTGTGCCCCAAGGACAGTGGTAAAAAAGGAAATCAGAAAAAAGAGAAAAATGTGTTTCATTCCAGTGTTTTTTTTCATTTTGAATAAAGAGTCTCCCGCTCAACTGGTGTGTTGAGTGCAAAAGGGGGTAAAACTTCGGACAAATGAAAATCTAATCTGGTGGTGGCGAATCCACAGGCAAGGTCACTGTTGCAACCTGCCTGGAGCTGTACACTGGCACCAACCGTTGCGATTGCCCTGCCCATGATGCTCCGTATTCAATGGTGTATCTGCTGTGCTGTACCATGTGCCACAAGCGCTCAAACGGGAATGATTTGCCGGCGTTGTGGGCCTCTTTATCCGCATTGGGTGCTTGCGCAAGGAGCGTTTGAACGATGCCGTCGTGGTGGTGGTCATGCACGTGGTGGTGGTGTGCATGATGCCGGTAAAAACCTTCTGCCGCCACGTGCACCCAGGCATGCGCTACATGTCCCAGGGCATACCCAACCGTGTGGTAAGCGTAGGCAAACAGCAACAAAAAGGACATTGAACGCATCAAGCGCATGGCAAACAGTAAGGTTGTTTACCTGCTTAATACGGTTATATGCCAGCTATCGGTTTCCAGATGTGCAAAAATTAGTACAAAAAGGTATTCAACGGACGTAAAGCGAGGCAGAGTTCTCACCCAACGATGAAAAACGCCGCATCACATCGGCATGCGCCTCCGGGTCGAAAACAGCCCGTACAGGAATGGCAAATCCGTGCAGCGCCACACTCTCGATCAGGTCGGTGAGGCCTATTTTTTTATGCAACTCATACACGCCGGGGTTGGTTTGCGAAAGCAAATACTGCTCTATGGTCTGTTGCTTTGGATCCACAATCCAATATTCTGGAATAAAATGCGCGGCGTAATCGGTCTTCTTGAGTTCTGCGTCTCGCCTGATATTTTCCGCATCAGGCGAAAGCACCTCCACGATCAGGTCGGGTTTCGGGTACACGTTCATGCCGGGCTGAAACTGATCGGCTACTTCTTTGCGCCAGAAGGCTACGTCTGGTTCATAGTCATTCCGGGTGAGGCCGATCAGGGCTTTTTCAACGCGGACTTTGCCCAACTGCTGTACAGTAGCGTAAAAATGTGCCAGACTCCCCAATTGCAAAACCACGGCGTTGTGGTCTTCAGCGGCCGGGGAGTGTATTACCACACTGCCGTTGATAAACTCCGCTTTTGCTTCAGGCGTGAGCCAGGCGCGAAATTCCAATCGATGCGGCATTTCCGCATTCAACAAGTCTTGCAAGCGGTTGATCAAAAAAGGGAGGTCTGGAACCGCAAGCAATTGTTTTTCTAACGCGTGGGTGGACATAGAGCACTCATTTACCCTACAAAGTTAAGAAAATTTCTGCTGAGTAGTTACAACATCTCTACACAAACCCCAGCGGCTCGAACCGTCCCTTCAAAATCCTGGAAGAGTCCGTTTCCAACCAGTTGTCGAGCAGGGTGGCGTACACCTGTCGGAAATCGATGTTGTATTTCAGGTCGCCCTTGTCCAATTCGGTCAGGTCGGGCAGTTCATTGAGCAGGCCTTTTTGTTTGAGGGCGCCGCCCATGAAAAACATTTGGTTAGCGGTGCCGTGATCGGTGCCGCCGCTGGCATTTTGGGCTACGCGCCGCCCAAATTCGGAGAACGTAACCACCAGTACGTCTTTCCAGCGGCCGTTTTTTTGCATGTCGTTCGAAAAGGCTGCCAGCGCTTCGTCCATTTGCTGAAAGAGTCGGTTTTGTTGGCCAGCCTGGTTCACGTGCGTGTCGAAACTGCCGTGTGAGAGGTAGTACACGCTGGTGTCGGCGTCTGCGAGGATGAGCGACGAAATGGTCTGAAAGCTGCGGCCAATTTCAGTAGACGGGTAAACGCCACTGCTGGATTTGGCGCGTGTTTTTTCGTTCAGGTAGTCGGCAGACGACAGGGTTTCGGCCAGCGTCTTGTACAGGTAGCCTACGGGCGCTTCGGGGTCGTGGGGTGCGCCCGCGTGTGCCGAGGCGTACGCTTTGAAATAGGGACTGTGCGCCGTTTCGTACAGGCGCTTGGGATCCAGCAGGGCGAGGCCCTTCATTTTTACGCCCTTGAGGGCTAAGCTGAGCGTATCGTCTATTTCGAGGGTTGCAGTGGGGTGCGGGCACGCGTTGCATTGGGCGTCGAGGTAGCGGCCTACCCAGCCCGTGTTCCAGTATTGGTCGGCCGGGCTGGCGCTGTGCCAGATGTCCATGCTGCGGAAGTGGGAGCGGTCGGGGTTGGGGTAGCCCACATTGTGCAGGATGCCGAGGTGCCCCTGTTCGTACAGGGTTTTCATGCCTTTGAGCATAGGGTGCAGGCCCGCTTCGGTGCCTACAGACAAGGCGTCTTCCGGTTTGATGGCAATGCGGGGTCGCTCGCGGTAGTAGATGTCGTTGCGCACGGGCACCACGGTGTTCAGGCCGTCGTTGCCGCCGCTGAGTTGAAGCACCACCAATATTTTGCCTTTGTGCAGCAGGGCACCTGGCTGTTGGAAATCGGTTAAGAACCTGGGCAACCACAACGACGCGGTAGCCAGGGATGCCGTTTTGAGAAAATCTCGGCGTTGAATGAGCATGGTTGGAGGGTTGTTTTTAACAAACTTGATATTCAGGGGTGGCCATCAACTGCGCCAGGGTGCTTTGGATGCGCGCTGTTTTGCTGCCTTGTTCGGTGTATTGCTGTATGATGGGCACAGGTGGCGCGGGTTGGGGCAGTTGCCAGAGGTGCGCTGCCATGCGCGGTATCAGTTCTGTGTCGGGGGTAGAGGCAAACAGGTTGGTGGGCAGCGACCAGTCGATGGTAGCGCGCAATTGTTGTTTTCGTTTGCCGCCGCCCTGCCCCATTTCCTGATCGTCGTCGTCTTTGGTTTGCACGTCCAGATCATTCCCCAGGGCCAGGAGTTGCGGTATGCGCATGCGGAGCATCAGCGAGCTGGAGTCGATCCAGGTTTTACCCCCCGGCCAGCCCGCTACGTTGGGCGGAAAGAACAGGATCTGCCCCAGTGCTTTTTGCAGCACCAGTTGGGTTTCGGGTCGTTCCAGTTCCAGCGGCAGGGTTCGTCGGATACCCACCCAGAGTTCGATGGGCGATTTGATTTTGGCACCCACATGCTGCGGTTCGTAGAACCATTTGCTGGTAAAAATGTCGTCGAGCAAGGCCGATATATCGTATTGGCTTTGAAAGAAGCGGTCGCCAAGTTGGCGGATGCGGTCTTTGGGCGCATCTTGTTCGCTGACGAGGAAGCGGTACAGTTTTTCGGTAATGTAGTAGGCGGTTTGGCGCTGGTCGAGGAGGATGTTGAGCACATCGTCGCCGTCAAAGCTACCTGTTTTGCTGAGCACGGTTTTGGTGCTGGCATCGTGTACGCCTTCGCGGAACACAAAGTCGCCTGCAATGCTGAAGCCCCAGCCCGTAAAGGCGCGGGCAGCCTCTTTGACGTCTTGTTCGGTGTAGTGGCCTCGCCCGAGGGTGAAGAGTTCCATGACTTCACGGGCGAAGTTTTCGTTGGGCGATTTCTTTTTGTTCTGCTGGTTGTTGAGGAAGGCCAGCATGGCGGCGCTTTTAGACACCCCTCGGAGCAGGTCGGCGAAGCTGCCAAGTGCGTTGTTGCGCACCACTTCGAGGAGTTGCTGCTGGTAGAGGATGTTGATGTTGCGGCTGGCGAAGTGGCCATGCCAGAAGAGGGCCATTTTTTCGCGCAGTTGGGCTTTGGTGCGGGTCATCTCGTCGAGCCAAAGCAGGTTGAGGCTGCGGAGGTCTTCCTTACTTTGTTTGCGTATTTGCTTTTTTTGTTCGTCGGTGAGGCCGCCATTTTCGGTGCGGCCGATTTCGCCTACGCCCATGCCGATGCCCTGAAAGGCGTTGCTGGCCACGTTAAATGCCACGGGTGGGGTAGCGGCATCGGTTTTGAGTTTTTTCCAGGCTTGATCCGGACTGAGTTTTTCCCACTCCGGCCAGCTTTTGCTGCTGGGTCCGAAGCCGGCACGCCACAGGAGGTGGCGCAGTTGTTGAGCGTTGCTTAAAGCCATGTCGTGGTGCGTGTTGATGCGCTTGGGGATAACGCATATCCAGACGGCCAAGCGTGCCGCAGGTTTAATGTGTTTACACAAATTTATGATGTTTGGTTGTGTTTTGTTAATTTTGCGTTTGTCGCGGCGACTTTAGTCGCCGAAACCCTAATGCGGCGACTAAAGTCGCCGTCACTGTCTTGCGGCGACTAAAGTCGCCGATACTGTCTTGCGGCGACTAAAGTCGCCGATACTTGCCTATGGCCACATTGCTCGATACCGGCATTGAATTCCTTCGGGGCGTAGGGCCCCAGCGCGCCGACGTGCTGAAAAAGGAGTTGGGCATCTTTACCTTCCGCGACCTGCTCTTTCATTTCCCTTTCCGCTACATAGACCGCACGCGCTTTCACCGCATTGCCGACGCCAACACGGAGGGCGAGCAGGTGCAGTTTCGCGGCACGTTGCGCCGACTCGAGCTGCTTGGCGAAGGCCGCGCCAAACGCCTCGTGGGTACCCTGCGCGACGAAAGCGGCAGCATAGAGCTCGTGTGGTTTCAAGGGGTACAGTGGCTGCAAAAAAACCTGTTTGTCGACCGCCAATACATCGCCTTCGGCCGCCTCAACAGTTTCAACAACCGCGTGAACCTCCCGCACCCCGAAATGGAAGAGGTGAACGCCGAGAACACCTTGGCTGCCCGGCATTTCGACCCCGTGTATCCGTCGTCCGACAAGCTTACCCTGAAAGGACTCGACGCCCGCGGCATCCGCAAGCTCATCCGCACGCTCTTCGACCAACTCCGCTACGAACATTTGCCCGAAACCCTGCCCGACTATATCCTGCAAGGCTATCGGCTTATTTCACGTTACGATGCCCTCTGCCGCATCCATTTTCCTGAAACCCAACAAGAATTGGACGCTGCGACGCGCCGACTCAAGTTCGAGGAGCTGTTTTTCCTCCAGTTGCGCATTTTACAAACCAAAAACCGGCGAAAAGATGCCACCAAAGGATTTGTATTTGACCAGATCGGCACCCATTTCAATGGTTTTTATCAACATCAACTGCCGTTTCAACTCACCGGCGCTCAAAAACGGGTACTCAAGGAAATCCGCGCCGACCTCGCAGCCGGTGCCCAAATGAACCGTTTGGTGCAAGGCGACGTCGGTTCCGGCAAAACCGTAGTAGCGCTCATGAGCATGCTGATGGCCCTCGATAATGGCTTTCAGGCCTGTATGATGGCCCCCACCGAAATATTGGCCCAGCAACACTACGAAGGCCTGTGCGCGCTGTTGGGCGACATGGGCGTGCAGGTAGGCTTCCTGTCGGGCTCCATTAAAGGCAAAAAGCGCAACGCCATCCTCGAGCAGGTGGTCTCCGGCGAAATACACATCCTCATCGGCACCCATGCACTCATCGAAGACTGGGTGCAGTTTCAAAACCTCGGCCTGGCAGTCATCGATGAGCAGCACCGTTTTGGTGTAGAACAACGCGCCGCCCTGTGGGCCAAAAATCCGATACTGCCGCCCCACGTGCTGGTCATGACCGCCACACCCATTCCCCGCACGTTGGCCATGACCTTGTACGGCGACCTCGACGTGTCGGTCATCGACGAACTGCCGCCTGGCCGCAAGCCCATCAGCACCGTACACAAAACAGAAACACATCGCCTGCGGGTGCAGGGCATGATGCGCGAAGAAATGGCCAAAGGCCGCCAGGTGTACGTGGTGTATCCCATGATTGAAGAAACGGAAAATGTCGACATGCTCAACCTGATGAGTGGTTTTGAGGCCCTCAGCCGCGATTTCCCGATGCCAGAGTACCAGATCAGTATCGTGCACGGCAAAATGAAGGCAGCCGACAAAGACTACGAAATGCAGCGTTTTGTGCGCGGCGAAACCAACCTCATGGTGGCCACTACGGTCATCGAAGTGGGCGTCAACGTACCCAACGCGTCGGTGATGGTCATTGAAAATGCCGAACGGTTCGGGTTGTCTCAGTTGCACCAGTTGCGCGGCCGCGTGGGCCGGGGGGCCGAGCAGAGCTTCTGCATCCTTGTTACCGGCCACAAACTGTCGCACGAGGGCCGCGAACGCATCAATACCATGTGCCAAACCAATGACGGCTTTGTGATCGCCGAGGTCGACCTCCGCCTGCGCGGACCAGGCAACATTGAAGGCACCCAGCAAAGCGGCCTGCTGCGTTTTCGCATCGCCGACCTCGCCAAAGACGGGGCCATTCTCAGCACTGCCCGCAGCACCGCCGAACGCATTCTGGCGCAGGACCCCGGGTTAACCGCCCCTGAAAACGCTCGACTCCAACTGCATTTAGCCGAAATGGGAAGGGAAAACGGCGAATGGAGTAGAATTTCTTAACCTTAAAAAAAAGATAAAAAAATTAAACCGCAAAACCGCAAAATGTAAAACCGCAAAAGTTTAGGGGGCTTGTAACAAGGCTAAATGAGGTCGTTTTGCTTGAAAAGAATTGCTTTTCGGTTTTTGCGATCTCTGCACTTTTGCGGTTTTGCGGTTTTACATTTTGCGGTTTTGCGGTTTAATTTTTTTTTGTGTGATCAAGGGTTATCTATTGCTGTTGCCAAGGACTGTTAGACCGTTGTTTGCCTGACAAATACGTGTACATGCCTGGTATGACAAATAGCGTCAGCACCAGTGAAAACAATAGGCCGCCTACGATGACCACGCCCAGCGGAATGCGGCTGGTGGCAGCTGCGCCCAGCGCCAGGGCAATGGGCAAGGCCCCAAGCACCGTGGCGAATGTAGTCATGAGGATAGGGCGCAGGCGCGACTGTGCGGCTTCGAGCACTGCTTGCCGCCTCGGCATGCCCGCATCGCGTTTTTGGTTGGCAAATTCCACGATCAAGATGCCGTTTTTGGTGACCAACCCGATGAGCATGATCATGCCGATCTGGCTGAATATGTTCATGGTGTTGCCTGTGATCCACAGCGACAGGTAGGCACCGGCAATGGCCAAAGGCACAGTAAGCATGATGATGAACGGGTCGCGGAAACTCTCAAACTGGGCGGCCAAAATGAGGTAAATAAGGGCCAGTGCCAGCAAAAAGGCAAAGGCCGTGTTGCCGGAGCTTTCCTTGAAATCGCGGGAGGCCCCGCTCAGATCGGTTTCAAACGTGTCGTCCAACAGTTTTTCGCTTATGCGTTCCATGGCTTCTATGCCTTCGCCGAGCGTTTTGCCGGGTGCCAGGGCGGCGCTGATGGTGGCCGCCTTGTAGCGGTTGTAGTGGTACAATACGGGCGGATTGCTGCCCTCTTCAAAGTGCACTAAGTTGTCGAGCTGCACCATTTCACCGCGGTTGTTGCGTACATACAGGCTGGTGAGGTCGAGCGGCTCATCTCGGTCGGTTCGGTCTACCTGGCCGATGACCTGGTATTGCTTGCCGTTGCGGATGAAATAACCGAATCGGCGTCCGGAAAAAGCGAGTTGCACCGTAGAACTCACATCCAGCACGCTCACGCCCAGTTCGGCGGCTTTCAGGCGGTCTATTTCCACCTGAATTTCCGGTTTGTTGAATTTGAGGTTCACATCCGCGTTGGCAAAGGTGGGGTCTTTGCGGACTTCATCTACGAATTTGGGCACGACGTCCTTCAGTTTGTCAAAATTCAGGTTTTGTACTACAAACTGGACGGGCAGCGACAATCCGGCACCAAAACTCGTAGAAATGGTTTGTTCCTGGTTTGGGAAAATGCGCGCGTCGGTCACTTTTTTGCTGATGCCCACCATTTGGTTGTAAATGGCTTGTTGGCTCCGCGTCCGGGTTTCCGGGTCGGTCAGCATCATGCTGATGAAGCCCGTGTTGGCACTGCCCGACCCGATGCGGTTGGGCGCTGTGATGCCGAAGATCATCTGGTATTCGGGTACAGAGTCCATGAGCACATCCACATAACGGAAAATAATGTCTTCCGTTACGTCAAAATCCGCCCCTTCCGGCGCTACAATGTTGGCGCGGATGCTGCTGCGGTCTTCCAGCGGTGCCAGCTCGCTTTTGATGGTTTTGCCGAAAAACCAGATGGCACCCACACAAGCCAGCAACAGCACCAAACTGATCCAGCGCACCCGCATAAAACCCTTCAGCACCCTGCCGTACCATTGATCCAGACCCACGAAAAACGGTTCGGTGACGCGGTAAAACCAGCCGTGGTTGTGGGTGTTGCCCGCCAACTTGACGTTGAGCACCGGTGTGAGCGTAAGCGACACAAATGCCGAAATGAGCACCGCGCCCGCAACCACAATGCCGAACTCCCGAAACAGCCGCCCGGTGAACCCCTGGAGGAAAATCACCGGGATGAACACCACGGCGAGTGTAATGGACGTGGAAATGACCGCAAAAAAGATTTCACGGGTGCCCTCCCGCGCCGCCGTCCACTTGTCCATGCCCGCCTCTATTTTTTTATAAATATTCTCGGTTACCACGATACCGTCATCCACCACCAGCCCTGTGGCCAATACGATGGCCAACAAAGTGAGCACATTAATGGAAAACCCGAAAGCATACATGATGAAGAAGGCCCCAATGAGTGACACCGGGATGTCAACCAGTGGCCTGAATGCGATGAGCCAGTTGCGGAAAAAAAGGTAAATGATGAGCACCACCAGTCCGACGGCGATCATCAGTGTTTCGGCTACTTCGGAAATGGCCTTGCGTACAAAGAGCGATTTGTCGAGGCCCACCTCCGTCACAATATCGGGTGGCAGTTCTTGCTGGATTTGCGCGTAGCGTTTGTAAAACTCGTCTGATATTTCGATCAGGTTTGCACCGGGTTGCGGAATGATGGCCAGCGACACGTTGGTGATGTTGTTGCGCCGCGCGCCAAATTCTTCATTTTCAGGCCCCAGCACAGCCTCTCCAACGTCGCAAAAACGGACACTGCGCCCGTCGGTTTGCCGGATGAGCATGTTGTTGAAGTCCTCCTCGGTTTTGAGCAGGCCGTAGGTTTTGACGGTGAGCTCTGTGGCGTCGCCGCGCAATTTGCCGGCAGGCAGTTCCACGTTTTCGCGGTTCAGGGCGTCCTGCACGTCTTGAACCGTCAGGTTATAGGCCACCAATTTAGCCGGGTCCATCCACAGGCGCATGGCAGGCCGTTTGTCGCCAAAAATGCGCACTTCCGACACCCCTGGAATGGTCTGAAGTTTTTCTACCAAGGTGTTTTCGGCGTATTCCGACAGTTCCATGACGTTGCGCGAGCTGCTTTGCAACGGCACAAACATGATGGGGTCGGAGTTGGCGTCGGCCTTGGACACCACGGGCGGCGCATCAATGTCTTGCGGCAAATTGCGCACGGCCTGGCTCACCTTGTCTCGCACGTCGTTTGCTGCGCGCTCCAGGTCGGCACTCAAGTCAAATTCTACCGTGATGGTGCTTCCCCCCAGGGCCGACTGCGAGGAAATGGAACGGATGCCCGACACGCTGTTGACCGCTTTTTCCAGGGGCTCGGTGATCTGGCTTTCTACCACGTCTGCACTGGCACCCGTGTACGATGTGCGCACGGTGATGGTGGGCGGGTCGATGGCCGGGTACTCGCGTACACCGAGGAATCGGTATCCAATGGCACCAAACAACACAATGAGGATGCTCATGACCGTGGCGAGCACGGGTCGTTGCAGGGAAATGTCGGCTATGTTCATGCAGTCAAACGGCTTGGTGAAGGGCGTGGCCGGTGGCGGGCACGCTCGTGTCGTTTAACGCACGGAAAGGGGTTTGGGTTGCATGGCAGTTGTACTGCCTTCTTTGGAGGCGACTATAAATCGGGCGACCACAAATCGGGCGACCACAAATCGGGCGACCACAAATCGGGCGACCACAAGGGTCGCCCCTACCGTTTCTGAAAACGCTCGCTCATCACCTCACGGCCGTTGGCCACGCGCAACACATAAACGCCTTCGGCCAAACCAGCCACATTAAACCCAAAGTATGCTGCCTCGGCATCGGCAGTGCCCTCCAGCACCAACCGACCCGATTGATCGAACACCTGCCACGTTGAAGGTTCGGATAAACCGCCCGGGTACACCACTGTCACTTCATCCGATACCGGATTGGGGGCCACATACAAGTTGGCGCGCGTGCCCACAAACGCAGTGACCCCGGGGCTGAATGTAAACTGCCCATCGAAGTCCACCTGGCGCAACCGGTAGTAATTGACGCCTTGCAGCGGCGTGTCGTCCATAAACGTGTATCGGTTCAATTCCGTGCTGTTACCCATCCCCGGCACCCGGCCAATGGGCGTGTAGCGCGCACCGTCGGCACTGCGCTCCACGTCGAAATAGGCATTGTTGGTTTCAGACACCGTTTTGAACTGCAGCAACACCTGATCGTCGCCAGTGCGTTGGGCGTCGAAATCAATCAGGCTGACGGGCAGGGCGGTGGAACCGTTGATGATGAGGTCGTTGCCGGAGAAGTTGCCTATGTCCAACGGTTCGGTATCGCCTGTTGCGTTCCAGCCGACTACATAGAACTGTACCGTACCCGTCACGTTGGACAGGTTGGGCACAAAACCCGAATTGTAGGTATAAAGCGTGGGTGTGGTGGTCACAGTGCTGTTGCCGAGGGCATTGACACCTGTTTTGTTGCTGCGCAGCTCCGTGTTGGTGGGGCCATTGGCGCTGCGTTGCAGGGCTGCCTGCAGGCTGGTGTAGGTGGCTTTGTACGCCGGGTCTATGGTGATTTCAATGGTGTAGTAATCATTGGCAGTAAAGGCGGTCGCGGCGGAGCCCCCGTTGGTCCAGCTTGTCGCCCCAAACGCGTTGGTGGCTGCCGAGGCCGTAAGCCCTGCGGCATTTCGACTCAAGGTGGCACTGCTCACATTGGGTCCCAACACGGTGGCGTTGACCGGCCCGGCGGTAATGCCCGATAAAGCGGACAACTCCCACGACGCCAATGTTTGTGCGCGGGATTCAGATAGACAACAACTCAGGATTACAAACAAAAGAAGGCAGGTGTGGCTTTTCATGATCTGAAAGGTATATTTCGAGGTGGCAGGTTGTAAGCTCAGGGACTAAAATTTAAATGGAGCGCAAAAGTATTTCCCGCCCCTGCTGCACCGTGTCGGGTATATGTCAAAAAGGTTAAAATGATCGTCATTGGGTTTAAATATACCTCTATTCGGGTGGTGTGGGCCCCTGCGAGGAGACAAACTTCTAAACAAAAAAAATAAACCGCAAAACCGCAAAATGTAAAACCGCAAAACCGCAAAAGTACAGGCACCGCAAAAAACCAAAATGCAATTCTTTTCAAGCAAAACGACTGCATGTAGCTTTGTTACAAGCTCCCAAACTTTTGCGGTTTTACATTTTACGGTTTTGCGGTTTTGCGGTTTAATTTTTTTAATTTAGAATTTTGTAACTATCCAGCCGCTTGCGGCTGGATAGTTACCGCCAAAATCATGATCACACACCCCCAAAAAAAGCAGGGATGAACGCCAAACGTTCATCCCTGCAAGCAAAAAAATACCCCATAGTTGTAGGAGGGGATATTCCGGGGAGTAAGGCTTATCGCTTCTGAAAGCGCTCTGTCATCACTTCGCGGCCGTTGCCGACGCGCAGGATGTAAAACCCTTCGGCCAGGCCAGCTACGTTGAACCCAAACTGCTCCACTTCGCTGGCTTCGGTGCCTTGCAGTACCAGACGGCCGCTTTGGTCGTATACCTCCCAGGTGATGGATTCCGCAACAGGCTCCGTAAATTGCACGGTAACTTCGTCCGACGCCGGAACAGGTGTGATGCGCAGGCGTGCATCGGTGCTGCCAAACACCACCGATACCACCGGGCTGTATGCAAACTGCCCGTCGAAGTCCACCTGACGCAGGCGGTAGTAGTTGACGCCGGGCAGCGGCTTTTCGTCGGTGTACGTGTATTCGTTGAGCTCCGTGCTGGTGCCCGCACCAGGCACCTGACCGATCTCGGTGTAGCGGGCCCCGTCGGCGCTGCGCTCAATGGAGAAGTAGGCGTTGTTGATTTCGGTGGCGGTGGAGAAGGTGAGGAGAGCGGCCTTGTTTTGAGCAGTGCCTTGGAAGGAGATTAGCTCAACGGGGAGTTTGGATGCCTCGAAACTGGGTGTTGTATAAGCTGGTGCAGTAGTACAATTAAATTCATAAGCCCTGTAAAAGTATGTTTGACCATTTGTTTGACCGGTAACCGTGAAGCTGGTACCTGTACCATTGTAGACTACAAATCCTCCACCCAATGCGGAGCCTGATCCATAGGCGGTATTGGCAGTATACGTTGTTCCAACTACCGGGTCAGCTGTGGGGGCAGCTCCCGCACGGGCAACAACAAGCACATTGCTGCCATTGCCACGCGTCAATACCAGACTTTGAGAAGTCGGAGATGCGTTAGTAATGTCGATGGCAGAAACCTGTGTGGAAGGTACGTTGGAAGTCACTGTGCCATTAAAAGTAAAACTATTTACGCTAAATGTGCCTGCTGAGCTAGTTGCACCCCAGCCATAGAGCCTAAAAGTAATGGAGCCGCAGATGTTCTGATAGGTCGATGCCGAAAGATTGATGGTTGTGCCGGTTGCTGTAGGGGTTCCTATATTTGCAGTGTACCCATCGAGACTTGAACGAAAAGCAAATGAATTAGGCCCCGTATTAGAACGTTGTCCAGTGTACACAAAACTTACAAAGTCAATTTCGAATCCTGCATTTGGCGTTAATGTCCACTGAAAATATGCGTTTTGATCTAAAGTTGCTGTATTCCAACTGTTGGCATTATAGCGATCCGAGCCAGCATTTGCACTAATACCACTCCCTCGTCCGATACCGGTGACTGTAATATTAGCATTAACAGTTTGACCAGTGGTGTAGGGGTTATCAGCGCTTGGATTACTTCCAGTAATTGGATTAGTAAAAATACTTTGAGCATTGATTGACAAAGCAACCGACGTAATAAAAATGGAAAGTAAGAAACGTTTCATGAGATTCAATTTTTAGTGCCCACAAAACTACCCCACCCCCACTACCCCGTCCGCCTCATCCAGATTAAGCATATGTTAAATCTTTCAATAGATGTAAATACTTAAAAACAATATATTTGCGAAGCAAAGGGCATAAATCTTTAGCGTAAAGTTATGGTAAAGCAAGCAGCGTTTGGTGCGGGGCAGGCTGGTGCTGCTGTGCGATACCGCAAGGGTTTACTGCCGCAGGAAGGGCTGCATCGCCGTCCCCTGTGCGGTAACCACCTGCAACCCGTACAGGCCTGCGGGCAGGTCGTACACCGGCAAGTCGAACCGTGCAGCCTCGGTAGTGCCCGAGCGCAGGGTGCGTCCGCCAGCGTCTATAAGCCGCCACTCCAGCAACTCCGCTGTGTTGTGGGCCAGCTGCACCGTTATATAGTCGGTAGCCGGATTTGGAAAAACGGCAAGTGCGGTGGTGGTGGTTCGGGTGGTCACGGCCACCGTGCGGCTGAAGGTGTAGCTTCCGTCGAAGTCCACCTGGCGCAGGCGGTAGTAGTTCACGCCGGGCAGCGGGTTTTCGTCGGTGTACGCGTAGTGGTTGATCACAGTGCTGGTGCCCGCGCCGTTCACGTGGCCGATGGCTTGGTAGCGGGCCCCGTCGGCGCTGCGCTCCACGGCGAAGTGATCGTTTTGGGTTTCGGTGGTGGTGGCCCAGTCGAGCGCTACACTGCCGCTGTCGTCGGCGCGCGCCTCGAAGGAAAGCCAAGTGACGGGCAGGGAGGAGGGGCCGCTGATCTGCACGTTGTCGAAGCGCCAGGTGCCGGTATTGCCCTCTGCACTGTAACCATAAATTCGAAAACAGACTTCCGTGACCACTGGCGAGGCAGGTATGGTGAACGAATAGGGCCCTTGGGAGCGCCACGATGTATTATCAGGCATCGATCCTAATGGTACCAGGGAGGTAAAGGTATCAAAGTCATCGGTTGAAGCCCGCACCTCAAATGCGCGGGGGCCAGTACCGGAACGCCGCTCATCGAACCGGATACCAACCGCAGCGCCGGGGTTAAATACGGTACCCGGGTCGGTGTCCACGCAAAACTGAAGGTAATCACTTTCATCGGGGCTGCTGGATGTCGTCCACTCATCGCCCGAATACGCTTTTCCCGAGCTTGGGTTCCCCTGAGGGTAGCGAAACTCTGGACCCTGTGGCTCACCCACACCCGGCCCGAATACAGCATCCTGGCCATTCAGGTTAGGGGCACCGTTGCCGGTGATGCTCGACACTTCCGGAGTCGAGTTGTCAAAGTTCCAGGTAGCGGTAAAGGAACCTTGGCCCGACACACGGGCAAGGCTGCTGCACAGGAGCAGCAGGAGTACAAAATAACGGTTCATAGTGGATGACATTGCCGAGGAGCAAAGGTAAAGGCAAGTGCGGCGGGAGGATATTAAGTTTAAATGAATTCAGGTGTGTAAGTTATTGTTATGTAATATATTGTATAAAAATGGAAGGCATTGCGCATCAAGGCACCAACAAATAACTTGTGCTCCTTCCCGCCGACAAGTCTTTTTGCAGAATGCCTTTGGCCATCAAGTCCTGGATGTCACGCAGGGCCGTATCGGCAGAGCATTTGGTGATTTTGGCCCATTTGGCGGTGGTCAATTTGCCGTCAAAATAGTCTAACAGTTTTTGGAGCATGAGCGATTGCCTTGCATTCAGCACCAGGCCTGCGTGTTTTTCCCAAAATACTGCTTTTTTGAGCACCCCTTCCAACGCAATACCGGCAGCCAGCAGCGCTTGTTCAAACTGATCGAGAAACCAGGTGAGCCACTCGGTTATGTCCAAGCCACCGCGTTGCGTTTTTTCCAATATGGCATAATACCCCTTGCGTTGCAACCGGATTTGAGCCGACATGCTGTAAAACCGCACAGATTGTTTTTCCGACTTCGATAATTGCATGTCGGTGATGGCGCGTGCCATGCGGCCGTTGCCGTCATCAAACGGGTGAATGGTGATGAACCACAGGTGCGCTATGCCTGCTTTCAGCACGGGGTCGATCTCCTGGTGTTCGTTGAACCAGGCCACAAAAAGCTGCATATCTGCCTCCAGCCGGGCCGCGTCGGGTGCCTGAAAATGCACCTGTTCTTTGCCAATGGCCCCGGAGACCACTTGCATTGGGCCTTTTTCGTCGTTGCGCCACTGACCCACCCGTATGGGGTTCATGCCACTCCGGCCGGTTGGAAACAGCGCCGCGTGCCAATCGAAGAGGCGTTGAGCAGTGAGCGGCTGATCGTAATTGCGGGTGGCATCGAGCATCATGTCTACCACGCCATCCACATCCCGGTCGGAGGGCACAAGGCCTGCGATGTGCATGCCCAACCGGCGGGCGACAGACGATCGCACTTGCTCGGGCTCTAAAAACACGCTTTCGATCTCCGATGTTTTTAACACATCCAACGTCATGGTGTCCAGGAACGCTTCTTGCCGGAGCACGAAACCCAAAGAGCGGAGTTGTCCCGACAGTTGTCCCTGCAGTTGCCGCACACGGCCGATCCGGGGGAGCAGCGCATGGCTATCCCACGTGAATGCCGGCCAGCTGCTGTGTTGGTGGATAAACATGTATGTGGTTTTTTATTTATGGGTACAAAAGTAGGGTATTGCGGCGAATATCGGGCTTATTCGCCGCATTTTTTGCGGTGCATGGAGTGGATTGGGCTTCACAAGGCTTGTCGCCCCTTCACAATACAAAAAAAATAAATTGTGTTAAACAAAAAATGTTTCATCTTTGGGGCGGAGAATATGCGCTTACTCAAACCATAAAAACCTGATCAAGATCATGGACCTCCTGCAACCGCATTTTTCGGCCATCACCGGCTTCATTCAGCAGGCACGGTATACGGCCCTTCAAAAAGTAAACACCGATTTGATTCAATTGTACTGGCAGATTGGCCAGTACATCAGCGAACGCACCTCGCTTGCCAATCAAAAAGTCTCACCACTGGTGAGAGTTTTACCGCAAGACGTTACCGATGTTTTCAAAGACACCTAACAGGTTGCGCGTTTTGTTTTTGCAGTCGCCCGCACGCCGGCATATTTAAAACGCCCCAAACGTTTTCATCATAAGCAAAACTCAACTACTTTTGCATAAAGTTTTGTTAATAATGAAAACCTATATCAGCCGTCCAAAGTACGATACCCGCATTCAGCCGTATATGCGGACGGAATTGATCAAAGTGTTGATCGGTCAGCGGAGGGTCGGCAAGAGTTACTTATTGAGGCAGGTGCGCGATGAAATGGCACAACAGGGCGGTTACCACTTTATCTACATCGATAAAGAAAACGATGATTTTGCACACCTCGTCACGGCTTCCGACCTGAGCGCATACATCCGATCCCAGGCGGTGGCGCAGGCAGGGGTCATCAATTGCATCATGGTTGATGAAGTGCAGGAGATCATTGGCTTTGAGCAAAGCATTCGCTCTTTTGCAGCACGGCCGGATTTTGATGTGTACATCACAGGCAGCAATTCAGACATTTTGTCTGGCGAGTTGGCTACGTGTTGAAGTGCATTCATGAGGGCATTAATTTTGCGGGGTTGTGTAAGAGCGACACCGCGTTTATCAGCGGCCGTTTTGGGGTATCGTTTAGCGATGTTGTGTATGAAACACGGTTGGCCCCCATCTGGTATCCTCCCGTAAGGGGATAGTGCCTTTATGGTGCGCAGCAAGCGAACTGAACAGGGTGACAATAACAAAATGAGCCGTGTACAATTCTTTTTTTGAGCAAATATTATCACGCATTTTGTACCTTAGCTCCAACAAGTCAGCCGACCCCCTTTATTGCTGCTTATGACAGGATTCCTGAACCAATGCGTCAAGCAATACCTGCGGCTTCGCATGCTTCGCATCGAGGGCTTCATCCGCGCACCGGAACGGGCCCAGGAACGCTGGTTGCGCCACCTGCTTGACCACGCCCGCTATACCACCTACGGCCGCCAATACGGCTTCGGTGCCCTGCGCAATTGGGCCGATTTTGCCCGTGAAGTGCCCATCGTGGAGTACGACGACCTCAAGCCCTACATCCGCCAAATGATGCTCGGCGAACGCGATGTGCTCTGGCCCGGCGAAACCAACTGGTACAGCAAAAGCAGCGGCACCACCAGTGACAAATCCAAATACATTCCCGTACCCTACGACAACCTCCACGGCAACCATGTGGCCGGCTCCTGGGACTCCCTCGCCCTGCTGTACCACCAAAACCCGGAGCTCGATATTTTTCGGTACAAAAACCTCATCCTTCCCGGCAGCTTTTCTGCCTGGCCCGAACACCCGCAAACACAGGTGGGTGACGTGAGCGCCCTGCTCATCCACCACATGCCCACCATCGGACGCCTGTTCTATGTGCCCGACTTCGAGACGGCCATGTTGCCCAATTTCGAGGATAAAATAGCCAAAACAGCCGAAATGGCCGCCCGACGCGACGACATCGTCATGTTCGGAGGCGTACCCACCTGGATACTCGTGCTGTTCCGCATGATCCTGGAACGAACCGGGCATACCAACATGCTCGAGGTATGGCCCAAACTTCAGGTGTACATGCACGGCGGCGTCGGCTTTGAACCCTACCGACAGGCTTTCCGGGCGCTCATTCCAAGCGACAACTTCATCTACCAGGAAATTTACAACGCCTCGGAAGGGTACTTCGGTGCCCAGTGCGACTCCGAACACAACGACTTACTGCTGCTGGCCGATAACGGCGTATTTTATGAATTCATACCCCTCGAAGATTGGGGTACCCACCATCCGCGTACCGTATTGCTGGCCGATGTGGAAATTGGGAAAAACTACGCCATCGTCATCTCTGCCAACAACGGCCTGTGGCGATATGCCCCCGGCGATACCGTCATATTTACCCGCCGACATCCGCATTGCTTCCGCATCAGCGGGCGCACCAAACAATTCATCAACGCCTTCGGTGAAGAACTCATGGTGGGCGACGCCGATAAAGCCCTCGCCGACGCCTGCCAACAGCACCATGCTGTAGTCACCGATTATACCGCAGGCCCCGTGTATTTCCAAAACAGCCGCGGGCGGGGCGGCCACGAGTGGGTGGTGGAGTTCAGGCAGGCTCCCGATAATGTGGAATCGTTCGCCCGCATACTTGACGAATCGTTGCAGCGCATCAACTCCGACTATGAAGCTAAACGCTACAAAAATCTCGCCCTCGCCCCCCTGCGCCTGCACGCCGTACCACCCGGTACGTTTAACCAATGGATGAAATCTAAAGGCAAATTTGGCGGCCAAAGCAAGGTGCCCCGCTTAGCCAACAACCGGCAATTTCTCGATGAACTCCTGCCCTACGCTGGTGCAGTGGGCTAAACGCCCGTTCCAGATGTTAATTCCATCAATAAACGTGAGCCCAAGTGCTCGGGACGCGTTATGTTCATAAAAATAACAACATGATGATAAACCGTACTTTACCGCTCTTGTTGCTCCTGCCCGTTTGCCTGGCAGCACAACCCAAAATACAGCTCACACCTTTTGCCACTGGGTTTACAAGGCCTGTCGACATCACCCATCCGGGCGACAGCCGCCTGTTTGTGGTGGAACAAAACGGGTTCATCTGGGTGCTGGACTCCACAGGTGCCCGCCTCCCCGGAGGCCCTTTTTTGGACATCGACGCCCGCGTGCGCTCCACCGGCAACGAACAGGGTCTGCTGGGACTCGCATTTCACCCCGATTATGCCACCAACGGCTATTTTTACGTCAACTACACCCGAAATGGCGACGGCGATACCCGCATCTCCCGCTTTTCAAGGGATGCCACCAACCCCAACAAGGCCAATCCCGACAGCGAGCTTATCATCATGGAAATTGACCAGCCGTTCAACAACCACAACGGCGGATGCATCAAGTTTGGCCCCGACGGATACCTGTACATCGGTGTGGGCGACGGCGGCAACGCGGGCGACCCCAGCAACTACGCCCAAACCAAAAATACCCGTCTCGGTAAATTTTTGCGCATCGATATTGACGTCGATTTCGGCCTATACGCCGTGCCTCCAGACAATCCTTTTCTGAACGACCCGGCCTATTTGCCCGAAATATGGTCCGTCGGCTGGCGCAACCCCTGGCGTTTCTCGTTTGACCGCCTCACGGGCGACCTTTGGGTGGGCGACGTGGGCCAGACCACCCGCGAGGAGGTGGATTTTGAACCCGCAGGCGTGGGCGGGCGCAACTACGGCTGGCGCTGTTACGAAGGGTTTACCACTTATAATACAAGTGGTTGTTTGCCTGCAAATAACTTTACGGGGCCATTTTTTGATTACGACAACGCTTCCGTGGGCTGCTCGGTGACCGGCGGTTTTGTGTACCGAGGCAGCCAGCACCCTGACCTGTACGGCATGTTCCTGTTTGCCGACTACTGCAGCGGCCGCTGGTGGGGTACGCGGTTTAACCCGCAAGACAGCACCTTCAACACGCAATTAATCGCGGATTTGACCGATTTTCAGTTCGTTTCTTATGGAGAAGACTTCAAAGGAGAACTCTACGTGGCCGAACTAACCGCTGGGCGCATCATGAAAATTGAAGAGCGATGCTCCGGTTTTGAGCTCAACGGCACAATAGAGGGTGGCCCAGTGTGTGCCGGCAGCCAAAACGGTGCGATTGCGCTGGATATTTCCGGCGGCGCAACGCCAGTGGCCTACGCCTGGGCCGACGGGCCTACGACCAAAGACCGCAGCGGGCTGGCACCAGGGATGTATACCGTGACGGCAACCGACAACATCGGCTGTGTGCGCACCTTGCGTTTCGACATTGAACCAGCGGGATTGCCTGTGCCAGAACTGCTCTCCGACCGGCCGTTTGTGTGCAGTTTTGAAACGGTGATGTTGCGGGCAGAGAACCTGGCTCCTCCAGTTACCTTGTTTTGGGAAAAAGACGGACAGCCTTTAGCGGTCAATACAGCTACCGATTCGGTGTATGCTTTTAGCAGTACTGCCGGCGCAGGGGTGTATACCGTGCGGATGTACGATTCGGTGTGCATTGATACGTTGACTGCCGATTATACCGTGCAAGCGGACACCAGCGTCGACGTGGCCATTGCCCTGCGCGGCAACGACACCTTATATGTAGAGTCGCCTTTGTCTGGTACGTTTCAATGGAACCTGAACGGCCAGGCTGTTCCGGGTGCTACAAATCCAACCCATGTGGTGCTGGAAAACGGGGTGTACAACTTGGTATGGACTACGCCCAATGGGTGCACGGTTGCTTCCGCAGGCATACAGGTAGAACTGCTCGGCTCGGTGTTGCCCACATCTGTGCGCGCTTTCCGGGTGTCACCCAACCCAACCGACAGCCGCGCGTTGTTTTTCTTGGAATTAGACGCGCCACACCGCATACAGGTGTCGTTGTTCGATACTGCCGGGCGCAGCATTTTCAGTCAGACGCGACAGGGTACCGTTTTCCAGTTTCCGCTGGAGTTGGAGGCGCTTTCGCCGGGCGTATACCACTTGGTGGTGCAGATGGATGGCGCGCAGTGGAGTAGAAAAGTCATCAAGCGCTAAGAACAAATTTTTTAAAACTTTTGCGGTTTTACATTTTGCGGTTTTACGGTTTTGCGGTTTAAATTTTTTATTATTTAAATTTTAAAATAAAAAAATTTTTTTAACCGCAAAATGTAAAACCGCAAAACCGCAAAATGTAAAAGTTGGAAAAACGAAGCGGGGTTAATTCAGTCGAAACACCAAACGCACCGCATTTTTGCTGCGCACAACTTCGCCGTGGAACAGCGCGGGCGTCCATCTGGGCATGTTGGATACCACGGCTATAGCCGCTTCGTCGCATTCAGGACTGATGCCGTCCAGCACGTTGGCTGCTGTGATGGAACCGTCTTTTTCGACGATAAACGTAACAGTGACACTGCCTTCGATGGATTGTTCGCGGGCGACGAGCGGGTAATCCAGGTGTTCCTGGAAGTACGTGCTCATGGCAATCGGGCCACCGGGGAAAAAGGCGCGCTCAAATTGGGTTGGTTCGGGGTAAGGGTTGAGGCCCAACAACAGGGTGCTGAGCAAAAAAACAAAGCTATTCATGGTGCTTTATTGAGTTAAAATGTGAAGAGTATTCCCGCAAGGAACTTTGGCGCGTGTTGGCCTACCCTTTTGTCCACACTTTTCAAGCGATAACCCATGCTGAAAATACTGCAGCTGTTTCAGCGCAGGCAAAACCCCGGAAGCAAGGCCTCCGGATTCGTCTTTGGAAAGCAGGAAAAGTTGAAAAAAGCCCTTGTGGGCGTTAACGATGGACGGTTATCCTAACCGTCTTCCCGTATGTGAATGAAATATTTCATGGCACATCGGTTTGGTGAACAACTGCGCATTTATTGCGCTTTACGGACTGCAAAGATAAGCACTTAAAAATTAATTTCAAATTTAATTTTAAGTTTATGTTAATTTTTTTGATAAATCAATTCTTTTTTCGTGTTGTTTTTCGGTTAAGTCGGTGATTATTGGCATATAAATGATTGATTTACCGTATTTTTGCGGGCTTATTTTGTAAAATCATTTTTTATGTCCACAGAAACAGAAACACGCCCCAAATACAAGGTTAAAGACATTAACTTAGCCGAATGGGGGCGCAAGGAAATCCAGCTCGCCGAAGCCGAAATGCCAGGCCTTATGGCCCTTCGCGAGGAATTTGGCCCCACCAAACCCCTCCAGGGTGCGCGCGTAGCTGGCTGCCTCCACATGACCATCCAAACGGCTGTACTCATCGAGACGCTGGTGGAACTGGGTGCCGAGGTCAGCTGGTCGTCTTGCAACATTTTTTCCACCCAGGACCACGCCGCAGCCGCCATTGCTGCCGCAGGCATTCCTGTTTTTGCATGGAAAGGCATGACGGCGGAGGAATTTGACTGGTGCATCGAGCAAACGCTGTACGCTTTTACCGATGACCAGCCGCTCAACATGATTCTCGATGACGGGGGCGACCTCACCAATATGGTGCTCGACCAATATCCGGAACTGGCACCAGGCATCCGCGGCATATCGGAAGAAACCACAACGGGCGTACACCGCTTGTATGAGCGCATGGTCAAAGGCACACTGCCCCTGCCAGCCATCAACATCAACGACTCGGTTACCAAGTCTAAATTCGACAACAAGTACGGCTGCAAAGAAAGCCTTGTAGATGCCATCCGCCGCGCTACCGACATCATGATGGCCGGTAAAGTGGCTGTTGTAGCCGGTTATGGCGATGTGGGTAAAGGCTCGGCTGCCAGCCTCAGCGGTGCCGGTTGCCGGGTGATTGTGACCGAAATTGACCCCATTTGTGCCCTGCAAGCAGCCATGGACGGCTACGAGGTGAAACGTATGGAAAATGCCATCCCCCGCGCCAACATCGTGGTGACGGCCACCGGTAACCTCGACATCGTGACGGAAAAACATTTCCGTTTGATGAAAGACAAAACCATCGTTTGCAACATTGGCCACTTCGACAACGAGATTGACATTGCCTGGCTCAACAACAACTACGGCCACACCAAAGTAACCGTGAAGCCACAAGTAGACATATACAACATCGATGGCAAAGACGTGATCGTGCTCGCCGAAGGCCGGCTGGTTAACCTGGGTTGCGCTACAGGCCACCCTTCCTTTGTGATGTCCAACTCCTTTACCAATCAGGTATTGGCACAATTGGAGCTGTGGCAAAACACCGACAAGTACGAAAATAAGGTGTACGTATTACCAAAACACCTCGATGAAAAAGTGGCCAAACTGCACCTGGCGAAAATCGGGGTAGAACTTGAAGAGCTCAACACTGCGCAGGCCGAATACATCGGCGTAAAAGTGGATGGGCCGTTTAAACCGGAATATTACCGCTATTGATAAATTATTGGCGCTTGTTTGGGTAAAGTTCCGGATTAAAATTGGGAACTTTGCCCAAACAAAAACCATAGCCCTGTACCATGTTGTTCCAACTTTTCCAAATGCTGCAAACCGAGGAGGAGTTCAACCATTTGTTGGACCTGACCTTTACGGAGCACGAGCGCGCCATGATGACCGAACGCTGGAAAATATTTGATGCGTTAGACAGGGGGCTTTCACAGCGTGATGTGGCCAAAGACGTACCCTGCAGCATTGTCACCGCCACCCGTGGTGCCAAGGTATACCGCGAAAACAGGGCGGCCATCCAGAAATTTCTGGAAGCATGGCGCAGTAATTGACCCAATTGCATCGCTTATCCCAGTGCAACGGCAACTGCCAATCCTTCCGCAATGGCGCGTTGGGCGTCTATTTCTGCCGCTTCTTTGGCACCCCCAATGAGGTGAATACCTACCCCCGTATCTTTCAAGGCATCCTGTAACGGTCGAACCGATACTTGCCCTGCGCAGATGACCACATGGTCTACCGGCAGCAACAGTTGCTGGCCATCGACACGAACGTGCAGCCCTTCATCGTCAATGCGCTCATATTCCACCGCCGACACCATGTGCACGCCCCGGTTTTTCAGGGTGATGCGATGCGCCCATCCGGTCGTTTTCCCAAGGCTTTCTCCAAATTTTCCTTTGGACCGCTTAAGAAGCCAAATCTCCCTTTCCGGCGCCCGGGGTACGGCGGCGATGAGGCCGCCTCGTGTGGTTATTTGTGGATCAATGCCCCACGTTTGTTGATAGGCCTCTATAGAGGCTGGCATCCAGGCGCCATCGGCGGTTTTGTCCCGGTGCGGTGCGCTCAGAAACTCGGCCACATCAAACCCAATGCCCCCGGCACCAATGATGGCCACTTTTTGGCCCACTTGATGCTTTTCCAGCAGCACATCGGGGTACATGAGCACTTTTGGGTGGTCTATGCCCGTGATGTCGGGTTTACGGGCAGCTACGCCAGTAGCCAGCACCACCTGGGTATAGCCTCCTGTCAAAAGCGTTTGCGCTGTTGCGTGGGTGTTCAGCCGCAACTGCACGCCGTATTTGTCGAGCTGTACCTGAAAGTACCGCAGGGTTTCGTAAAACTCCTCTTTGCCTGGTATGCGTTTGGCTAAGTTAAACTGTCCGCCAATGGCATCAGAGGCTTCAAACAAGGTAACCAAATGGCCGCGTTGCGCCAGCTCAACGGCACACGACAAGCCAGCGGGGCCCGCGCCCACCACGGCTATTTTGTGAGGGCGTTTTGTTTTGGGAACCGGCATGGCATAACCGGGTAGTGTTTCTCGGCAAGCGCGCGGATTGACGAGGCACGACGCGGTTTTGTGTTCAAATATATGGTCTAAACAGGCTTGGTTGCAGGCAATGCACGTATTGATTTCCTTGTTGCGGCCGTCGTACGCTTTGCGCATAAAATCCGGATCGGCCAACAACGGCCGCGCCATCGACACCATGTCGGCACAGCCTTCTGCCAATATCATTTCGGCCTTTTCGGGTGTATTGATGCGGTTGGTGGTGATGAGCGGCGTGCGCAATTTTCCTTTTAGGCGTTTGGTTACCCACGCATAAGCGCCGCGGGGCACCACGGTAGCGATGGTAGGGATGCGGGCCTCGTGCCAGCCGATGCCGGTGTTGATCAGGGTGGCACCGGCGGCCTCTATGGCAAGTGCAAGTTGTTCTACCTCGTCCCAAGAGCTGCCTTTCTCTACGAGGTCGAGCATGGAAATGCGAAAAATGACAATAAAATTGGCGCCTGCAGCCTCGCGCACGGCGCGCATGATGCTCACGGGGAAGCGCATGCGGTTTTCGAAAGAGCCGCCCCATTCGTCGACCCGTTGATTGGTGCGGGGTGCGATAAACTGGTTGATGAGGTATCCTTCGCTGCCCATGATTTCCACCCCGTCGTATCCGGCCTCGCGGGCCAAGGCAGCGCAACGGGCAAAATCGCGTATGGTGGCGCGGATGAGCCGGGGCGACATTTCCCATGGGCGAAAAGGCGAGATGGGCGCCCGCAGGGCTGAGGGTGCCACGGCCAAGGGGTGCATGCTGTACCGACCGCCGTGCAGCATTTGCAGGCAAATTTTACCACCTGCACCTTGCACCGCCGCCGTAACCTGCCGGTGTTTGTTGGCCTCCGCACGGGTACTCAGCTTCGCACCAAAAGGAGCCAGCCAACCCTGTCGGTTGGGCGAAATGCCGCCAGTTACAATAAGGCCGACACCACCGGCCGCGCGGCTTTCAAAATATGCGGCTAATTGCTTAAACCCACCTTTGGCTTCCTCCAGCCCGGTGTGCATGGAGCCCATAAGGACGCGGTTGGGCAGGGTGGTGAAACCGAGGTCTAACGGTTCAAATAAATGTGGATAACGAGGGTGTGCAGGGTTGTTCATGCCGTAAATGTAAAACACACGCCGCTTTCTCGCAAAACTTGGTATGAAAATTGGAGCATTATGCTTTATGAATACTACTTGTCGTGTATGACAGCTAACCCAAGTGCCCTATATCTGAACTTGATCGTTGCCGACGACCACCCCATCTTCACCACAGGCCTGAAAACCGTGTTGGCGCAAGCTGGAAGCCGATACCGCTTTGTAATTGGTGGCATCGCCCGCACCGGTTTACAACTCACAGAGCTGTTGCGGATCAGCAAAGCAGACGTGCTGATGTGTGAGATATTTCTGCCCGACAGCGACGGATCGAAACTCATAGCCTCCCTTCGACGCGCCAATCCGGACCTGAAAATCCTGGTGGTTACCGCTCAGGAAGATTCCCGCCTCGTCAAAGCTGCTTTTCGCAGCGGTGCCGACGGTTACCTGCTCAAAACAGCTACCGAAACAGAACTCCTCACCGCACTGGAAGCCGTGGTAGAGGGCAAAACATACGTGGGTCAGGGCATTGAACTGGTAGACCGAACGCGTGGCAGTGGAGTAGGTGACAACGCTTCCGAACACCGCTTTGCCCGGCATTACGGCCTCACCCGGCGCGAGATGGAAGTGATGCGACACATCGGCCAGGCGCTCAACAATAAAGAAATTTCGGAGCGCCTGTTCATCAGCGATCAAACGGTGAGTGTGCATCGAAAAAACATCATGCGCAAACTCAGCGTCAACAACACCGCAAGCCTCATCAAAATTGCATATGAAAACAACCTGGTAGGCGACTAATCCTGCCACCTTTATGTAAAATTTACACCAAGATTCCTTTTGAACATCATCTTCCTTAAATTCGGCATGTGTTTTGATGCTTGTTTTACCACTCAACTGCAGCATGAGCAAAAACTCAACATGTGTTAATCCTTGCACATGTTCTCCTGTACATGCTACATTTGCCACGATCCCGAATTGCAACAACATTTTATAATTCTCACTTCAAATCTTTACGTAATCTCATGAAGAAGGTAAATTCTACTTCTTTTACATCGTTTTTAGGGGCTTGTCTTTTTGCCGCTGCGCTGCTTTTCAGCCAGTCGGCATCTGCACAAGGCTGTACCCTGGTTTGCAATAACCTGGTGCAGATTTCTCTAAACGACGACTGCTCTCAGGAGCTTGAACCAGACATGATTCTGGAGGGCAACAGCCTTTGCCCCAACGGCAACCTGCAAGTGCAGGCCAAAATCAACGGCATCTGGGTTCCCGCAAATGGCAATGGCAACTACACGGTGACCAGCGCCAACATCAACCAAACCATTGAAGTCCGCGTGCGCGATCTTGTATCTGGCAACAGCTGCTGGGGATACATGTTCGTAGAGGACAAACTGGCACCGGTGTTGACTTGCACCGACATCACCATTCCGTGTGCGGTAACCAATTACACCCCGGCTTACCTGGACGATGTACTGGATATCGCCGCAGCTTTCCCGTCTATTGACGAAAACTGCACCAACACCACCCAGACTTATTCGGACACGTACACCGACCTGGCCTGCAATGCCTCTATCAATGGCATTTCGGGCCTGAGCGCGTATGTTCGCCGCGTTTGGACAGTGGTAGACGCCAGCGGCAACCAGGCCTCTTGCACCCAGTTCATCTATTTTGACCGCGTAGACGGCAACGAAGTGCTGCTGCCTGCCGACGTGACGGTGGATTGCTCCAGCCCGACAACCGACCCCGGCGTGACCGGCGCTCCTTATGTAACGGTAAACGGTAACGACATCAGCCTTTTCCCCAACAACACCGCTTGCGAACTCAATACCGTTTTCGCCGATCAAATCCTGCCGGTGTGCGATGGTACCTACAAAATCCTGCGTACCTGGACGATTTACGACTGGTGCAAGCCCACTGTTCAGGGCTCCAACCCGATCTACCACATCCAGTTGATTAAAGTAGAAGACGCCGATGGCCCGGTCGCTGAATGCCCCGAGAACATCACCGTGACCACCAATCCGTTTGATTGTGAGCGCGACCTCGACCTGCCAGACTTTATCGTGAGCGACAATTGCTCCCGCCTGGCTTCGATTATCGCCCAATACACCGTAAATGGTATCGGTTATACCATCAACGGTAGCTTCAGCAGCTTCCCCGGCAACAACAAATGGATCCCTGATACGCTTGCGGTGATGGGTGTTGCCAACAACCTGCCTTTGGGTACCACTTTGATCACCTACGTCATCAGCGACGACTGCGGTAATACCACTACTTGCGCCTTTAATGTAACAGTTGAAGACGACGTACCCCCGGCAGCTGTTTGCGATGAGTTCACGCAAGTGTCACTCGGCGTAAATGGTGAAATTTTTGTAAACGCCTCTACATTTGACGACGGCTCTTATGACAACTGCTCGCCTGTACAATTCAAGGCGCGCCGCATGGACAACAGCAACTGCCAATCTAACGGCTCCTTCTACGACCAGGTGAAATTCTGCTGCGAAGACGTGGGTGACACCATTACCGTCATCTTCCGCGTGTACGATGTACCTGTGCCTGCCGGTGATGTAAACCTGGATTTTGAAGAGTTTCACGCCAACGACTGCATGGTGCAGGTGTTTGTCGATGACAAAATCAAACCCGTATGCCAGGCACCTGCCAACGTAACGGTTTCCTGCGAAAACTTTGACCCGAGCCTCTGGGCTTATGGCCAACCGATTGCAACCGACAACTGCTGCCTGGATACCGTGACTACAACGGTTAACCTCAATGCTTTTGATACGTTGTGCAACAAGGGCACCATCATCCGCCGCTTTACCGCGATTGACTGTGGTGGGCAGCAAACACAGTGCTCGCAGCGCATCATCGTAAATTACGAGCAGGACTACTTCGTTCGCTTCCCGAACGACGTGATCGTGACCTTCTGCGATTCCTCCGGCATCTACGGCGAACCCACGTTCTTCGGTGAAGACTGCGAGCTGCTCGGCGTGTCTTTCCAGGACCAGGTATTTACAGTGGTTCCCGACGCTTGCTTCAAAATTGAGCGTACCTGGAAAATCATCAACTGGTGCACTTACGACGCCAACGCGCCTTGCATCAACGTGCCCAACCCGGAGCCTAACGCTACGGTAAACAGCCCGGCTAACCTGCCCGGACCGATTGTGTCGGCATTGGGTACACCAAACCCTTGGGCGCCAACCGTGGTGCGGATCAAATCGACCGATCCTGCCGCTACCAACTATTCAACCTTCTGGAACGCCAACGCCAACTGCTATGTGTACAAGCAGATCATCAAGATCATTGACACACAAGATCCGATCATCGCAGCCTGCCCCACCGCACCGGTTGTGGTTGGTGACCTGACGCCGAACGATCCGCAGTTCTACAACGCCAACTACTTCTGGGATCCGATCACAGAAAGCCACGATTTGTGCGAAGCACCAGGCGAACTGACGGTATCGGCCACCGACTTGTGCTCGGGTACCGACCTGAATTTCAGCTACCTGTTGTTCATCGACATTGACCAGAACGGTTCTATGGAAACGGTGATCTCCAGCAACAACCTGCCCGGCTTCAACAACATCAACGTAGGCAACGCCGGCAATCCGAACTTCACAGGCGGTACAGCAAGCGCATTTGACTTCCGTCCGGTGCCAGCCAATCAAAAATACGGTTTCGCCCTGCAAACAACGATAAGCGGCAACACCAAAACGGCACGCGTGGCCTGGAATACCGCCCAGTCGCCCGGCAGCTTCGTAACGCCACAGTTCCCACACGGCATCCACAAAATCAAGTGGTTCGTGAACGACAACTGCGGCAACGAGTCTGTATGCGAATACACCATCGAAGTGAAAGACGGCAAAGCACCTACCGTAGTGTGCATCAATGGCCTGAGCGTAAACATCATGCCTACCGGTATGATTACGATTTGGGACACTGACTTCCTCCAATACAAAGAGGACAACTGCACACCGGCCAATAGAATCATCACGGGTATCCGCCGTGCCGGTGCCGGTACAGGTTTCCCGCGCGATGCCCAGGGCAACCCGATCACCAGCGTCACCTTTAATTGCATGGAAACAGGCACCCAGTTTGTAGAACTCTGGGCTGAAGATTTGGCCGGTAACGCCGACTTCTGCGAAACGTACCTGATCGTGCAAGACCCGAACGGCACTTGCCAGCCAGGCAACAAAGCCTCTGTCGCTGGTGCCGCTAAAACCGACTTCAACAATCCGGCTACGGGCGTACAGGGTGTCGATATGGACATCACCGGCGCAGGCATCAACGGTGCGGCGCCCATCAACATGGTTTCGCAAACCAGCAACCAGGGTACATTCAACTTTAACGCCCTGCCTGTTTCCGGCAACTACACCCTCACACCAGAGAAAGACTCCGACCCGCTGAATGGCGTTTCGACCTATGACCTGGTGCTGATCAGCAAGCACATCCTTGGCCTCGACCCGCTCAATACCCCGTACAAAATGATCGCTGCCGACGCCAACAAGTCCGGCTCGATCACCACGTTCGACATCGTTGAGATCCGCAAACTGATCCTCGGCATCTACAGCGAACTGCCCAACAACACCAGCTGGCGCTTTGTCGTCAAGGGCTTCCAGTTCCCGAACAACGACAACCCGTTCCAGACCAGCTTCCCTGAGTCGATGACCATCGCACCGCTGCTTGCCGGTGGCTACAACAACGCCGACTTTGTGGGTGTGAAAGTAGGTGACGTCAACGGTACGGCCATCGCCAATAACCTGGTAAGCGCCAACGACCGTTCTGCCGGTAACCTGTACTTCGACGTACAAGACCAGCAGGTGAAAGCGGGCGAAGTGGTTACCGTAGCGTTTAATGCAGCCGACGCCACGGCTGCCTACCAGTTCACCATGAACCTGAATGGCCTTGAAGTAGTGGATGTAAACCTGAACGACGACAACTACGCCGTATTTGCAGATGCCTTGACTTGCTCGGTTGACGGCAAAAGCGGTGCATTTGAAGTGACGTTCCGCGCTACACAAAACGGCACACTGAGCAGCATGATCGCTGTGTCTAACCGCATCACCAAGGCAGAAGGCTACACCGAAAATGGCGAACGCCTTGAGGTGGCTTTCCGCTTCGACGGCAGCACGGTAGCCGGCGCAGGCTTCGAACTGCTGCAAAACGTTCCGAACCCCGCTTCGGACCTGACGCAGATCAGCTTCCACCTGCCTGAAGCAGCCGACGCTACACTGACCATCAGCAACGTTGAAGGCCGCATCGTGAAAACAATCAACGGTGCTTTTAACAAAGGCTTGAACACCATTAGCCTCGACGCTACCGAACTCGAAAGCGGTGTCCTGTTTTACCAGCTGGACACGCCGACGCACAGCGCATCGAAGAAAATGGTTGTGGTAAAATAATGCGCTCTTGAGCGTCTATTGATTTTCAATTTGGAAGGGCAATCCGCAAGGGTTGCCCTTCTTTTTTATACCTCATCGGGGGTTTTGTTGATATTTTTTTTATTTTTACACCCGATCAGGATTTATTTGATTATTTTTGCCAATAATACACCTGATAAGGTATAAAAAATGCAAAATTTACCCGCTTTTGTGAAAAGCCGCCGTAAACAGTTAGGTTTAACACAACATGACGCCGCAGATAAGGCTGGCGTAGGTTTGCGCTTTTTGCGTGAGTTGGAACAAGGAAAACAAACCCTTCGAATGGATAAGGTGAACCAAC
>Ga0247836_1000860_pt1 | contig 53312 bp, 55 predicted proteins | sample LaCruzMarch2015__4_FD_187116 | JGI IMG/M metagenome (GOLD analysis project Ga0247836, IMG submission 187116) | Freshwater microbial communities from meromictic Lake La Cruz, Castile-La Mancha, Spain - LaCruzMarch2015_14m | ecosystem: Environmental > Aquatic > Freshwater > Lake | place: Spain... | reverse complement strand
AGGTGATGGTGACTGGTCCGTCACCTAAGCCTGTGTCATTGGCAAGTAAGGTCGCCGCCGGAATGACCAAGGCAGTGTCTTCAGCGGTGCTGGCCGTGTCTAATACCGCAACCGGTATGTCGTTGACCGAAGTCACCGTCACATTAACGGTGGCAGTCGAGGTGTCGCCGTTGTTGTCAGTAATGGTGTAAGTAAAACTCGCTGGCCCAAAGTAGTTCGGTGTCGGCGTGAAGGTGACCGTAGTCCCCACCAAGGTCACCGTGCCGTTGACCGGCGCTTGTACCGAGGTGATGGTGACTGGTCCGTCACCTAAGCCTGTGTCATTGGCAAGTAAGGTCGCCGCCGGAATGACCAAGGCAGTGTCTTCAGCGGTGCTGGCCGTGTCTAATACCGCAACCGGTATGTCGTTGACTGGCGTAATATTGAGTGTTAGTGTTGATGTATCAATACCGCCTACACGGTCAGATACCGTGTAAGTCACGACTGGAATTGCGCCAGTGTAGTTGGCCTCTGGCGCAAAGCTGTAGCTACCGTCTGCGTTAATAGTAAGTACACCTACGTTTGCAATGTTGGCAACCCCAGGACTGCCTACAGTCACTGTAAATGGCACTGGATTGCCCGTAACTAAAAAACTAGTAATAGTAAGCGGGTTACCGTCAACATCTGTGGCGTTGGCAAGTAAACTGTCTGGGCCAACTGGCACTATGAGAGTAACGTCTTCTGTCACAGTGTTGGTTTCATCTCCATCTACCGGTGGATTGTTAGCGCCAATAATAAGGGTAAGTGTTGACGTGTCTGTACCACCCGAGTCATCAGATAAGGTATAAGTCACCACTGGAATCGGTCCAACGTAGTTGGCGACTGGGGTAAAACTGTAGCTGCCATTTGCGTTGATAGTAAGCGTACCTACCCCTACAATATTAGCTACACCTGGACTGCCTGCCGTCACTGTAAATGGCGTTGGGTTACCCGCAACTAAGAAGCTAGTAATAGTAAGTGGGTCGCCGTCAACGTCTATGGCGTTGGCAAGTAAGCTGTTTGGCCCAACAGGTACAGTAAGGGTAACATTTTGCGTAACTGTGTTTATTTCATTGTCGTCTATTGGCGCGTCGGGTTGTGGGTTCACAGTAATCACTTGGCTCGCAGTCGATGTCAATGCGCCATCCGTAATCACGTACGGGAATGTGACCGTACCGTTAAAGTTAGCTGCTGGCGCAAAGGTAATTACACCTGCCACGCTCACATTCACCGTACCACCTGTCACAGCAATCGTTTGAGCAACCCCTGGGGTTAAAGTAGTACCATTGATACTCTGGATCGTCGGCGTTGTACCGTCAGGGTCACTGTCACCTGTTAATGGCGTAAGCGTAATCGCTGCGCCGTCTTCATTCATCGTGTAGTTGTCCGTCACCGCAATTGGCGCGTCGGGTTGTGGGTTCACAGTAATCACTTGGTTCGCAGTCGATGTCAATGCGCCATCCGTAATCACGTACGGGAATGTGACCGTACCGTTAAAGTTAGCTGCTGGCGCAAAGGTAATTACACCTGCCACGCTCACATTCACCGTACCACCTGTCACAGCAATCGTTTGAGCAACCCCTGGGGTTAAAGTAGTACCATTGATACTCTGGATCGTCGGCGTTGTACCGTCAGGGTCACTGTCACCTGTTAATGGCGTAAGCGTAATCGCTGCGCCGTCTTCATTCATCGTGTAGTTGTCTTCCACGGCAATCGGTGAACTGCCGGTAATACCTGCCCCACCCAACCTATTTGCATCGTCATCAATTAAACGCCCTATAATAGGCTGATCATCAATATTTGCTCTGTAATCAAAATCATAATTAAAGCCAAACTGATTAAGCGGGTCGATAATCCTCATTAAATTCACAAAGTCAAAACCACGCTCTACTCGTGAGCCACTTCCAGCTGCAGTTTCTTCTAAAACGTCATTGATATCTTTACCGCTTTCAATCGCTTTAATCACGGTTTCAATTGTGGCCAAGTTAACTTCGCTATCTAATGCATCAACACCAAGTGCATTCGTGAGTTCGGGCGTAAAGGCAACCAGTTGCTCTGGTCCGATACGCATGACGCGTCCACTGGTCATATCAAGCTCAACCTCAGCCCCTGCAACCGTTTGAATGGTATCGCTAGATTCTACAGTATCACCAAGCTGCAATTCTCGCTTATCGCCATTATCCGTAATAATGTATGCAGTCCCTGTTAGTGCTACTACTTTGCCAACTATTGCCATGATCGAATCCTAAATTAAGTTAGTTGCAGGCTTAGACGCCTTTTTCCACAATCGCATTAAACGCCCAATTGCGGTAAAAAACTATTGTACTGATGGCCAATATAGCTAGCCATTACAATTACTCAATAGTCTAGCGAAATACCGTACAAAAACCATCTTTATTGGTAGATGTAACAATCAGACAAAATCAGATAATCTTTGAGTCATCGATTGCAGAATTTTTTTATTGTACTTATAGTACTTTTTAATGTTTCAGGGCATGCATTATCTCTAAACTTAAACAACAACTCGTCTTTTCAAGACCGATCTACAGTGTCATTATTTTGATACTGTTGTTAATTGGCTTTAGCGTTATTTATGCAGGTGGATATGATTTCAGCAAATTTAGTAGTCTTGCCAAACAAAGATATGGCGAAGAAGCTTACAAAAACACTTTAGAGCTTCAAGAATTAATGGTTAGTTTGCAATCTGCACCTGAAACCGAAAAACTAAAAAAGATTAATACATATTTCAACCAAAAAATTGAGTTTGGTGAAGATATAGATGTGTGGGGGCAGTCAGACTATTGGGCTACCCCATTAGAGTCATTAGGACGTCTAGCAGGCGATTGTGAAGACTACAGTATTGCAAAATATACTTTTTTAAAAACACTTAATATCCCAAATGAAAAATTGCGCTTAACATATGTGCGCGCACAAATTTCGCGGCAAGATAAAAACGTTGTACTAGCACACATGGTGCTTAGTTACTACGCCACACCCCAATCTGAACCTTTGATTTTAGATAGTTTAGTGCCCGAAATTATGCCATCATCTAGCAGACGCGACCTAATACCAATTTTTAGTTTTAACGACAAAGGCTTATGGGTAGGCACAAGCAGCAAACCCAAAGGCGAATCAACATCACATCTTTCAAGATGGCGCGATGTCTTGATACGCTTGCAGGCAGATGGATTAAATTAAATTAAATTAAGGAATTGACATGTCACTTATAAAACAACTTTGGCTAGCCATATTGTTTACCCTAACACTTGCTTCGACAGGTAGCTTTATTTTAAGTACTTTATCAAGCAAAAACTATCTAGAGGAAGAGTTACAATCCAGAAACATCGACAATGTCACCTCTCTTGCCCTTTCAATGTCACAAATGGAAAAAGACCCTGTTACATTAGAGTTATTGCTCGCTGCGCAATTTGATTCTGGTCATTACCGTTATATTGGTTTATTTGACCCAAATGGTAAAGTCATATTTGAGCGTGTCAATGCAAATAGCCAAACCAAAGCCCCAAAATGGTTTACTAAATTAGTTCCTATCAAAGTACAGGCTGGAGTCGCTGATGTCCAAAACAGCTGGAAGCAATACGGCTCATTGACTTTAGAAAGCGACATTAGCTTTGCCTACAATAAGCTTTGGGATGCAACACTACTAATTGCACTGTGGACATTTCTTATCGCTTTATTAGCTTGTTATCTAGGTGGAAAAATTTTGCGCAAAATTCTAAGCCCACTTGACGATGTTGTTAACCAGGCCAAGGCTATTGGTGAAGATCGTTTTATCACCATCACAGAGCCAAAAACATTGGAGTTTAAGGCTGTGGTACGTGAAATGAATAACCTCTCAAATCGCATCAAAGAAACTGTCACTAAAGAATCTACAAGACTAGACGTGCTTCGTCACAAAAACAACTATGATGATGTCACAGGCTTAATGAACCGAGATTATTTCATCAATACTATTGAAGCCACCATCAGTCAAGAAGAGTTTAGCGAAGGCGCTCTCGTGATATGCAGACTTTCAAACCTTAAAAATATCGATGAAACATTAGGTTATCCACAGGCCAATGCAATTCTAAAACGAATTGGCACTACTTTAACTAATGCATGTGAAAATGATAAAAACCTAATTGCTGGGAGATTAAGCGGCACTGAATTCGCAGTCTTCTGCAAAGAAACAAGTGATGAGTTTAAGCTTGCTACAGACTTGAAAATTAGTGTTTCAGAAGCGGCTGAAATTGATATGCCAGAATTAATGGCGCGCTTTTTAGTTGTCACCACAAAGGCTAGAAAAATGGACGAATCTACATCTTTGTTCAAGATGCTTGAATTTATTTTAAATCTCTCAGGCTTAAGTGAAGAAAATTATTTACGCGTAGTAAATGCAAGCAGCATTACATCAACAGAAAGCAATTATTTATATGAGTGGAAAACATCGCTCAATGAGGCGCTATCAAACAAACGTATCAAACTTGAACACTTCCCAGTGATTACAACTGAGGGCGCACTGATTCACAACGAAAGTCCAGTAAGACTTCAACTTGAAGAAAATGGTCAATGGCTTTGTGCAGGGGAATTTATCCACTGGGCAACTGAGCTCAACCTCATTAAAGCGATTGATGAATTAGTCCTTGAAGTGGCAATTAGCTTACTTAACCAACACGCCATACCTCTATGCTTAAATGTATCTGCTATCGCAATGTGTGACAGAAAATATAGCCAAAAAGCCATTAAACTGATTAAACAAAAATTACCTGACCCCAGCATGTTAAGTTTTGAGGTATCTGAAATGGCGGTATTTGATAACTTAGCTGAGTTTAAATATTTCAGTAGTAAACTCATTGCAGCAGGTGCAAAAGTTGGTGTTGAGCATGTTGGCATGCGGATTTCTCGATTGGGCGAGCTGCATGATATTGGTCTGAGCTATATTAAATTTGATGCCTCTATCGTGCGTGGAATAGATACCAATGAAACTAATAAAACACTATTACGTGGCTTGTGTATGGTGGTGCACTCTATCGGTCTGCAAGCAATTGCTGAGGGGGTAAATACCGAGCATGAAATTCAATCACTTAAAGAAATTGGTATTGATGGGGTGACTGGCCCTGGGATAAGACTGAAAAACTGAGGGGTAAGACTTAAAGCTTATGCTTACTACAATGAAAACTGAAGGGTAAGACTTGGAAACATATAGTATAAGCTTTTTATCTTCTGTAATTGCTGTTAAGCATTAATGCGAGTTGAAGTCTATCTTTTACCTTTAAACATTCGAATGTTGCTGCCAAGTGCGCCTTAACAGTACGCTCAGATATTTTGAGTATGCGAGCAATTTCTTTATTGCTTAAGCCTTTTGCTGCTTCTATTGCTACATCTTTTTGGCGTTTGGTTAATTGTGCAAGCAAAGCTTCTACTTGCTTGGGTTGATTGCCTACCAGCTTAATAGAAGCCTCTATTAAACGCTTTAATAGCTCATTCCCCAGCCATAAGCCGCCATGGCTAATCACTGTTTTTATTTCTTTTAATACTACAGGATCAGAATATGCGTGACAATATCCTACAGCCCCTAAACTTAAAGCATGCATCGCCTCTGCCTGAACAGGAGCATTTGCTAATACAACAATTTTTGAATTTCTATAGTTTTTTTGAATTTGCGAAATTGTATTGGTAAGCCATTCTTGTCTATCCAAATTCATGTGTAACCAGAACAAAATTGCTTCATCTTTTTCAGATTTAGTGACCTTAAGATTAATGCTCATTTTGGCTTCAGGAAAAGCCTCTATCCAACTAATCAGCGCGGCACTCAGTGATGATATAAAAATATCTTGCATGGAGATTGACTCACTATCTTTCGCTAAACGCGTAAGACTTAGCTTTCAAAACAGGTTTTAGTAAGTAAGACAGTATCGTTTTTTTACCAGTCAAAATATCTACTTGCGCAACCATGCCTGGAATTATAGGCAAATCTTTACCGAGGCTGGACTTTATTGTGCGAACACGAACCAAATAATAGGCGTTACCTTTGTCATCCACAGTAGAGTTTGCTGAGATACTTTCTACCACTGCATCTAATGTGCCATAAATAGTATAATCATAAGCTGTTAATTTTACGACTGCTGGCTGGTTTGGGCGCAAAAATGCAATATCTTTAATTTCTACTTTAGTTTCCAACACTAATGCGTCATCTGTCGGCACAAGCTCTAGCACTTCTTTACCTGGCTGAATGACCCCGCCTACCGTATTAAAAAATAAACGACTCACTTTGCCATTGACTGGCGATTTTAAAGTTGCTTGTTTTACTTTGTCAGTCAGTGCAACGCTGGTTTCAGTCAAACTATTAAGCTTTGCAGTGGTCTCATTTAATTCAGTACGCACTTTACTTTTAAAGGCTTGTTCAGATTCCGTGACCTTACGTCTAGCCTCGCTAATAGAAGATTGAATACGACTAATTTGAGCTTTTGATTGTTCAATCTCACCTCTAGCCCTTGTAGATTCGCGCTCTAGTTTTAAAATATCTATTTCTGACACTGCGCCACTTGCTAATAAAGGCCTATTCGCAGCCAATTCTTTATTTGCAGACTCGTATGTTTTTTCTGCAAATTCTTTTTTAGATTGTACTTCTATCAGCTCTTTTTCGCGTTGGACCAATTGGTCACGTCCAATACTTAAAATTGATGCAAGCTCATCTCTACTGGCATTATATAAAGCATATTCCTGCTCATACACCAAAGGACTTTCTGCTTTTACTTCTAAAGGCGGATTAAAACTACCCCCAACTGCCAATGCGTTTAAACGTGTCTGCTTAGCAAGTAGCGCTAAATATTGGCCTTTGTTTTCACGTAAAGAAGATATCGCTCTGGTTTCATCAATTTTGATTAAAGGTGTACCTACTTTAACTACTTCACCCTCTTTCACTAAAATTTCCGCAACAATACCGCCATCTAAAGATTGAATGACTTGTAATTGACGTGATGGAATCACTCTGCCTTCACCACGAGTAACTTCGTCCACCTTGGCAAACCAAGCCCAAATAATAATTGCAATTAAAATAGCTGCAATTACATAAAGTAGTTTTTTTGCCTTAATCGGTGTTTGTTCTAATATCGCTAAATCTGCTTCTTCATTCCATGCTAAGTCATCGCGACTTTCTGTAGGTACGGCACGGTCTACCATATAATAGATAGGCTTTGTTATCCAAGCTTGGCCTTTAAGAAAGTTGTTAAAAGCCCCAATTTTTTTAAATAATCCCTCGCTCATATTATTTTTTCCATACGCATCACAGCGCCTTCGCTATCTTGCCGCTACGCAACGCTTCAATGACTTGATCCTTAGCACCATCTGCCACCACTCTGCCAGAATCAATTACAATGATGCGGCCAACCAAATCAAACAATCCTGAGCGATGTGATATCAGCACTACCGTTTTACCTTGTGTGGCTTCAGATAAGCGTTTTTTTACCGCATCTTCACCGCTGTGATCCATCGCACTTGTAGGTTCATCCAGCAAAATAATGTTGGGTTTATTAATTAATGCACGCGCAATACCTACACCTTGCTTTTGACCGCCAGACAAGGTTTCACCACGCTCACCCACCAGCAAATCAAAGCCTTTAGGGTGACTGTTAATATATTCATCAATACCACCTGTATGAGCGGCAGCTAGCACAGTTGCATCATCCACATGCGGCGATGCAATAGTTAAATTGTCGCGCATCGTGCCATAAAACAATTGCGTATCTTGCTGCACATAGCCAACACAGCGGCGTAACTCGGCCGTATCAATCTGACGAATATCAATGCCATCAACCAAAATTGAGCCCTCTGTTGGTTGATAAAGACCCAGCATTAATTTATGTATCGTTGTCTTGCCAGAACCCATCCTACCCAATAAGGCCACATGTTCACCCGCTTTTATTTTGAATGACACTTTATTGAGCGCCCTTTCTTCTGCGCCTGGGTAACTAAAGCTTACTTCTCTAAATTCTATATCGCCTCTGAACGTTGGGCGCGATAAAAAATTAGAATCTGTTGGTCGCTCTACGGCTTTATCCATAATGCTATTTAAGGACTCAAGTGACGTTGAGGCAGTATGATACTGCGTTAGCAAGCCAGCCAATTGGCCAATTGGGGCAAGCGCTCGTCCTGCTAGCATGGTAGAAGCAATCAAAGCACCCATGGTCAAGTCTCCATTAGTAACAAGGTATACGCCTAAAACAATTAACACCACATTAGTAATTTGTTGGAGTGCATTAGAACCATTATTAATGGATTGTGAAAGGAGTTTTAACTTGCTACCTACCTCTGTTAAAAAGCTAGCACTATGTTCCCATTTGCGCTGCATTGTGCCTTCTATGCCAAGAGATTTTACAGTTTCTAAACTAACTAAACTTTCAATGAGCGTCGCATTTCGCAAAGCACTCGCACGGTACATGGTTTCAGAAAGCTCATGCATTTTAGTTTGTACACTAAACGCATAAATCAGCATGATAGTGCCGCCCACAATCACTGGCACAATCATCGGCAATGAAATCCAAGCCATAACGCCTATAAAAATGATGCCAAAAGGTAAATCAATCAATGTGGTCACGGTGGCAGAGGTAATAAAATCACGCACACTTTCAAATGAGCGTAAATTATTTGCAAGCGAGCCGACAGAGTTAGACCGATGCTCTAAGCGCGTGCCTAGCACTTGCTCCATAATGCGCGCACTCAATTTGATATCCACGCGAGCGCTTGCCCAATCTAAAAAATAACCCCGCATAGTACGTAATATCAAATCACCAATCACAATGATTGCAATACCAATGGCCATCACCCATAAGGTTTCTATAGAACGATTTGGGACGACCCTATCGTATACGTTCATCGTAAATATTGGCATGGCAAGTGCGAATATATTAACCAAAAAGGCCGCAATCAGCACATCGCGATAAATGCTTTTATTTTCTGCAAGCGTGCCCCAAAACCAATGTTTCAAGCGGACCTTACCAACTTCGGGCGTTCTTTTATCGAAGACATACTTTGGTTTGGTGACTATCATATAGCCAGCATATTGCTTCATTAAATCATCCAAAGGCACGGCCACTTCAGCATCACCTAATTCAGGATAAATAACGCTTGCAACTTTAGTTTGCACATTAATGCCTGTAAGCGTGCAAGCTTCATCATTACTTAACAACAAAGTGACAGGGAAAAATTCTGCTCGGATTTGATTAAGCGGCTTTTTAAGTATCGTGACGGCAAGGTTTGCACGCTCTGCAGCACGCTTAAAAAGTGTTGGAGTAATTTTGCCATTACGTAATGGCAAACCAGCGGAGAGTGCATCTCTTGTAGTGGCTATTTGATGTGCCCGACACGCAAGTAGTAGGCAACCTAATAGTGAATCATCCACATTAGTTTGATTCTCTATGAGCGGTAACAACTCTTTATTTTCCATAACTATTTATGTTGTTTTATTTTTTGACGTAGGCTTAGGTTGGCTAAGCACTTTCGTTCAATTTTTTAAAATTATAATTTAATGTAATGTATCAATATTTTGCATTAACTACAATGAATTACATCACAATACGGCACTTGAGGGATCAGCCATGTGCCAAAAAGAACAACATTTCGGTAGATATTTGAGGGATTGGAGGCGCGAACCAGAGTCGAACTGGTCTAAACGGCTTTGCAGGCCGCGGCATAACCGCTTTGCTATCGCGCCATATGATATTTAGCAAATCACTAAATATGTAAGTTTAAACTAAAACGGCGAAAGCATGATTGCTATCGCCGTTTATGCTATTGCTTCGAGACAAAATTTGGAGCGGGAAACGAGGCTCGAACTCGCGACCTCAACCTTGGCAAGGTTGCGCTCTACCAGCTGAGCTATTCCCGCGTAAAGAAGCGAGCATTTTAGCGATTTTTGGGCAGGTGTCAAGGCTGAAACGCATGTATTTTAATTATTTAAGATATAAAAATATGCCAACACATCAAATCGCAAAAGACTATTTTAAAGATTCTTTAATAACAGGTAAAGCCGCCTTAATATAGTAAGCCATTGATACCAATGTTAAAATTGCAGCGATGACAATCAAGAAATGCCCTACTAACTTGGTATTAAAATCACCAATATTGTCATAATAAAGTAATAGAAAAATGGCAATCATTTGCGCTGCTGTTTTTACTTTACCTATCATCGCAACAGCCACATTGCTCGATTTACCGATAAGTGCCATCCATTCACGTAAAGCGCTAATGACAATTTCGCGCCCAATAATAATTAAAGAAACAATCGCCCCAACACGCCCAAACTCAACCAAGACAATCAGCGCTGCTGCGACCATCAACTTATCAGCTACTGGGTCTAGAAAAGCGCCGAAGCTACTGGTTTGGTTAAATTTACGCGCCCAATAGCCATCTAACCAATCTGTGAACGAAGCAAATGCAAACACCGAAGCTGCGGCTACGTTGATGGTATGCGTTGGATGGATGCCAAGCGCGTACAAATTATGTGGCAGATAAAAAATACCGACGAATACAGGTATCAGGGCGATTCTTATTACCGTTAATATATTGGGAATATTCCAGAACATGGTTTTATTAATAATATGGTTTTTAATAATTGCGTTGTAATGATTGTTAACTAATGAAAGTGTGCGTAAATGCTCTCCGCTAAACTTTTACTGATACCATCTACTTGAGATAATTCGTCTATGCTAGCACTTTTTATAGCATCTAAGCCACCAAACCTTGTTAATAATGCCTTGCGTCGTTTAGCCCCTATGCCTTCGATATCTTCTAAACTGGATGTAATCCTTGATTTAGCGCGTTTAGCACGATGCCCAGTAATTGCGAATCGATGCGCTTCATCTCGTATTTGTTGCAACAAGTGCAAGCCAATATTATCAGTAGCCAAATTTAGCATTTCTCCTGTGTCAGAGAAAATCATCGTTTCTAAGCCGGGTTTACGTTCTTCGCCTTTTGCAATACCCACTAACAAAATGTCTTCTAAGCCGACTTCTTGCATAACTTCCATCGCAACGCCTAACTGACCCTTACCCCCATCAATAAAAACTAAGTCTGGCCGCTTGCCCTCGCCCGCAGCGACTTTTTTATAGCGCCTAGTCAGTACATCGCGCATTGCCGCATAATCGTCACCTGGCGTAATGCCAGTGATGTTATAGCGGCGATATTCACCATTTTGCAAATCACCTTTGTCAAACACCACACAACTCGCAACCGTTGCCTCGCCCATGGTGTGGCTAATATCAAAACATTCAAAACGCTCAATATTTTCAGATAAATGAAGCGCTTCTCGCAATGCCAACAAGCGCGCGCCTTGATTACTAGTGGTTTGCTGTTGCTGCGTTAATGCGAGCTCTGCATTGGTTTGCGCCATTTTAAGCCATACGCGCTTATCTCCAATCGCATTGGTTTGAATGCGCACCTTGCGGTTTGCCTGTTCACTTAACGCTTGCTCAATGTCTTTAGTATCAAATGCCACACCACATACAATAAGTGGCGGTGTGTTCTGTGCGCTGTAATGTTGTGAAATAAAGGCCTCTATTGTTTCAATCTGTTCAGCATCTTGGCTGTTTTTAGGGAAATAACTTTTATCACCCAAATGCCGCCCGCCGCGTATCATCACTAAATTAATACAATACTCGCCTTTAATATGGGCAACCGCAATCACATCCGCATCGTTGACGCTAAAGTCGCTAACAAACTGCTTAGCTTGCACTTGACGCAATGCTTGCATGCGGTCGCGAAACACGACCGCCAATTCATACTCCTGATTCGCCGCTGCCGTGTTCATTTTTTCACCTAAGGCATTCATCACCTCATTCGTTTTGCCTTCTAGAAACATCGCGGCATGATGCACATCATTCGCATAATCTGCTGGTATGATGTAATCGACGCAGGGCGCGGTGCAACGCTCAATTTGAAATTGCAAGCAGGGCCTTGACCGGTTTGCAAACACGGTATTTTCACAGGTACGGAGCTTAAATACCTTTTGTAATAACTGAATGCTCTCTCTAACGGCAACACTATTGGGGAAAGGTCCAAAATATTGAGTACCTTTGCGCTGAGCGCCACGGTGAAATGCCAAACGTGGAAATTCATCACCTGTGATGGCGATGTAAGGATAGGATTTATCGTCTCGAAACAGCACGTTATAACGCGGCATCAAGCTTTTAATCAGATTATTTTCTAAAAGTAATGCCTCTGCCTCATTGTGGGTAACTGTGGTTTCTATTTTTACGATATTACTGACCATCATCCGCGTGCGTGGACTAGGTAAGTTTTTATTGAAATAACTTGACACACGTTTTTTTAAATCTTTTGCCTTGCCGACATAAAGCACCGCGTCTTCCGAATTGATCATGCGATATACCCCCGGCAGATTGGGAAGTGTCTTTAGAATAGATTTGGGGTCAAACATGACACTATTTTATCATCAGTGATGATAAATGCGCGCAGTATACTTAACACTAAAAATACCCTAAAAATCATTTAGCATGACAAATTTGATTGATTTTTTTAAACCACGCTTTTGCCATTTTCTCTTGCCCTGATACATTTGGATGCATGCCATCTAGCGTATCATTTTCAGTAAAATCAATATGATCTGGTACAGAATAGACTGGCGATTCTGTCGTACTTTCATAGATTGCCAGTAAGATTAAATTCATTCTTAAATACCATTCTTTAAACCCATGTAAATGAAACTCTGTGATTAAGATACGTACGTTTGGATTCTTCTTTCTAAGTTGGGCGATGATCGAATGAATAGGTTTTAACACTGGTTTGGTCATGTTGCGATAACCTCTGCCACCACCACCTAAATGTATAAAAGCGAAGTCTGGCGCGGCAATCTTAGCTAAGTTAACTTTTAGCTTTTCATCCAAATAATTCGCTGGTTTGCCGTAATAACCTTCATGCTGATTATCAAACCCAGAGGGCCACTGAAAAGATGGATTGAGTCCTGACACTTGTGTGCCGATAAAATCTACATGATAGCCTGCTTTTTTGAGCATGAGCGACAGGGGTAAACGGTAGGTAAACTCATTTGGGTGACCCCCACCCTGGGTAATACTGTCTCCAATGGCAAGGATTTTAACTTGTTTGCCTAAACAAATATTCTCTGCATTTACATTTAAGCAAAGCAGTTGAAATCCAATAAACATACATATCGCAATATATCGCATACCATCATTGTAACAGCGTGGTTTAAGCGTCAACAAAAAAGGCTTTGCAAATTCTACCTTGCAAAGCCTTTTTAAATCTAATCAAAAAATTATTCTGATATTTTTTTAATATTCGCCAAGCCAGCTTTAAAAATACCTGTAATAGCTTCTTTAGCTGCCGTATCATCTTGGCCAGCTGCACCAGGGCTTGCAGGGTCTTTACGTTTAAACATTGCACGCCAAGTAACGATTGATTTGCCCTCGCCTGCAGATTCTACCTTAAGCGTTGCGCCGAAATCTCTTATTGGCAGTACGCTTTCAGTAATTTCATACTTCATTGTCATGCTTGCAGCATCTAAGCTGGTGAGCACTTCGTTAACATTGCCACCACCTTGTAAACTGAGTACACGCGTTGAGCCAACCTCATCCGCTTTACCAGTCGTTATCTCTGTTTTAGCAATGCCAGGATGCCAACTCATGTCGGCAAAATTGCCAACTTTTGTCCAAACTTTATCAGCAGGAGCATTAATCTCGATTGTTTCTTTTAATCTAATTGTTTCATCAATGGCTGCGTTTGTTGCTTGAATAAAACCAAAAATCAAAATACATGCAAAAAATACATTCTTCATTCGAACCTCAGTGTTTGTTTATCGGGAGAGCAAATATAACTGATTTAAGCACTACAGAAAAGTGAAATACTCCCGAATTAACATAAAAAGCTTCACCCCAACAATTCTCCGCCTATCGCCCAATCTTCAAAATCTACTTCTTCAAACACGATATACGTATAATTTGCGGGTTTATGTGCATGCTTTTTGAGGGTTTCGGTAATTTCTTTAGCGATTACTTTTTTCTGCTCTTTGGTAACAGAACCGGCAAGTTTAATATTTACAAATGGCATTTTGATTACTCCTTACTTGACGTTAATAAAACTTCAATAAAACACGGTTAGAATTTAATGCTTTGCAAGTCAATATCCATGAAGTTTACAGACCAGCGCTAATGAAGTAAAAATAAAGCACTAAGAATAAAGCATAAAAATCATACGTGAAAATCTTTCCAAATATCTTTTATAAGCTTTAAGGTTACCACCAAAATGAGCAAAGATATAAAAATCGAAAGTATCGAATCGATTGGCAACCAACCCGTAAAATAAATGACAGCACCTGCCGCCAGCGCCGCAATTGAGCCAAGCAAATCGCTCATGACATGTAAATAAGCCGCGCGCTTGTTGTGATTGTGCGCATGGTCGTGATGGTCATCATGTAACAATTTAGCGACGATGATATTCACAACCAAGCCTACAAATGCAATCAACATCACATAACCGCCTGTCACCACATGGGGATTTTTAAATCGATCAATCGCTTCTACCACAATGTATATAACGACCACTAACATTAACACTGCGTTAATAATTGAAGCCATAATTTCAATATAGCTTTGCCCGTTTTTATGTTTTTTGCTACGTTCCGCATGATGTGAGGCAAACCAAGCCAAACCTAACGCGAACACATCTGAAAACATATGCCAAGCATCGCCTAGCAAGGCCAACGAGTTGGTCCAAATGCTGCCTGAAAACTCAACAACAGCAAAAATAAGTATCAGAATAAATGGTAGTAAAAACGGGTTACCATGACTATGGTCAGGCTCGTGGTCTTGTTGGTGATGGTGGCTTGGATGCGGATGATTTATGCTCATACCGTTATGCTAGCCTATAGCCTATAAAACGCCAATAAAAAAGCAAGCAAAGTATGCTTTTGCTTGCTTTAATGGTTTATTTTAAAAACGACTATTTTTTCATTTTTTCTTGACGATGGGCTTTCCAATGCTCCTTCGAAGCTTTACGCTCGACCTCATCAATAAAGCCATCCGCATTGGTATCACGACGTTTAAAATGTTCTTCCATGTGTTTTTCGCGCGCGGCTTTGAACTCGTCAAAACTCACTTTGCCGTCATTATTAGTGTCGGCATTCATTTCGCTCTTTTCACTTTCATGCTTGCCTTCGTGATGATTGGCATAAGCGCTTACTGTGCCTAAAGCTATAACTGAAGCCAACAACATAGATAAAACTGATTTTTTCATTCCAAACTCCTCTTAAGTCAGGCAACATTGCCTACTGAACGTCTAACGCGCTCACTGTTATTTTGTTGACTGCTTTCGCTATCAACTGATTAGTCACTTATAATACCGCTTCGCTCATATTTGTGTTTTTTTATGCTTAGTTACCGCCACGCTTTTCACGCAGGCAATCATGCCGATCTGCTTAAACATTATGTATTAAGCCTTGTGCTGGATTATTTTAATCAAAAAGATAAACCATATTGGATGATTGATACGCACGCAGGCGCAGGCATGTATGCGCTTAAAAGCGAGTTTGCGAAAAAAAATGTGGAGTATGAAACAGGCATTGCGCGCTTGCTTACTGCGCAAAATCTACCTGAGTCGCTTGCCAATTTTGTTTATATTGTTCAATCATTTAATCATCATAATTCACTTGAGCTTTATCCGGGCTCACCCAAAATTGCTGCGCATTTTTTGCGAGCAGATGACAAATTACGTTTATTTGAGTTGCACCCAAGTGATTACGAAATATTGCAAAATAACTTTCCACAACAAGGTCGGCAAACCAAAATCGAGATGTTAGATGGTTTTAATGGCATTAAAGCATGTTTACCACCTCCCAGCAAACGCGCAGTGGTGTTAATCGACCCGCCATATGAACTTAAAACAGATTACACCCACGTGGTAGATTGCATCAAAGATAGCTTAAAACGTTTTGCAACTGGCACCTATATGATTTGGTACCCACTTTTACAACGCCCTGAGCCTGAAGCGTTGGTGATGTCGCTAAAAAAGATTGCGCATCAAGATTGGTTAAATGTGAACTTAACTGTGCAAAGAAAAAGCATTGAAGGATTCGGCATGCACGGTAGTGGCGTTTTTATTATTAATCCCCCGTGGACGATGCCTAATATTTTGCAAGAAAACATGCCAATATTGACTGATTTGTTAGCGATTGATGATGCTGCAGAATATCACCTCGACTATTCAATCACTTAATTTTATAAGGTAAAATTATTATCGTTATTTTAATTATCATTGGTTAATAATATGCAAACAAACAAAAAACCCAGCGCTTCCGAATACAAACAAAGCAGCATTATGTCGAATATTTTATTTGGTAGCCGCTGGCTACAATTGCCACTTTATTTGGGGCTGATTTTAGCGCAAGCGGTTTATGTCTACTTTTTTGGCATTGAACTTTGGCACTTAATACAACATACAACCACCATCAAAGAGGCAGATATCATGTTGATTGTGTTGGGTTTAATTGACGTGGTCATGATTTCAAACTTGCTGATTATGGTGATTGTTGGCGGTTATGAAACCTTTGTTTCAAGGCTAAATCTGCGAGGACATCCTGATGAACCTGATTGGCTATCTCACGTGAATGCTAACTTACTCAAAGTAAAACTCGCCACTGCGATTATTGGCATTTCGTCCATCCACTTGCTAAAAACTTTTATTAATGCCGAAAATTTAAGTGATAAAGTTTTGATTGCACAAACCGTAATTCATATGACATTTGTGCTGAGTGCAGTTGCAATCGCATATATAGATAAATTAATGAGCCATAGTGATGGCAAGCATTAATTAAACATAGTATGTTTCAAACCTCTAAAGGCGACTTTATAGAGCCATTTTTAGAATTCTTAGTGAAGTTTGTTTTCAAGGCTGCTAGCAAACATCCACACGAGTCGAATCAACTCGATTTTTGGGATATTTTCTTAAGCATCACTAAACTTTTGATTATTTGCGCAATGTTATGTCAGGCTTACAAAAAAATCAAAATACAACCTTAAATGTACTGCGCGATAATATATCCAATGACGATGCCAACAATCAGCGCGATGGTAAGCCCGCGGTAAGTCAACACATCTTGGCTATAGCCGCGTTTAATTGCGATGTAAGAAATGACATAACCTACCGCATTAAGCAACCAAATAAAGCCAATGCTTAAAACCTTGACCAAGATTGGTCCAATAATCGGCACTAAACCAATTAAGCCTACCACCCAAGCAAATGCGCCAGATAATAAGCCGATGACCACGCTACCACCCGCAATGACTTTAGTATCAACCTGGTATTGGTAGCCAAAGTAAATTAAGGCAGCAATCAGTAATAAGGCTGGCAACTTGATGCGCCAATCTTTTAAGCTAAATTGCCTAAATAAACTTTTTTGATTTCTTGTTTCGTTGATTTTTTCGGTCATTTACATACAACATCAAAACACCTAGCCTGAAAGCCAATATCAGAGTGGCTTGCAGACCGATGAATTTCTCTCGCTATACTGCCTCTGCAATTGGAATGACTTTTTTACCACTGCTTAACGTATCTAACGCCGCTTTGTATTCAGTCATTTGGTTAAAGTTGAGGTATTTGTAAATGTTGGCCGTGTCTGCCAATTTGTTGCCCACCGTTTCTAAGTATTCCGCATGCGTTGGCATACGGCCTAACTTGGCGCACACTGCCGCCAACTCAGCTGAACCCAAGTAAACGCGCGCGTCTTTTCCCATGCGGTTATCAAAGTTACGGGTTGAGGTTGAAAATACCGTGGCTTTATCTGCCACACGCGCTTGGTTACCCATACAGAGCGAACAACCAGGGACTTCAGTACGTGCACCTGCAACGCCAAATATCGAATACACGCCTTCATCACGCAATTGCGCTTCATCCATGCGGGTTGGCGGCGCTATCCAAAGTCTTGTTGGGATATTACCCATGCCATCTAGTACTTTTGCTGCAGCGCGGTAATGCCCGATATTGGTCATACAACTACCAATAAAGACTTCATCAATTTTGTCACCCACCACTGCAGAGAGTGGCTTGATGTCATCTGGATCATTCGGGCAAGCAACGAGTGGCTCTTTAATGGTGTTCAAGTCAATCTCAATAACATGCGCGTATTCAGCATCCGCATCTGGCTTCAGCAAAGATGGCTTTTTAAGCCATGCTTGCATATTTTCAATACGGCGTTGCAAGGTGCGCGCATCTTCGTAACCATTTTCAATCATGTTTTGCATCAGCACAATGTTAGAGTTTAAAAACTCAATGACCGGCGCTTCGTTCAGCAACACGGTACAACCATTGGCAGAGCGCTCAGCAGAGGCATCGGCAAATTCAAAAGCTTGTTCTACTTTTAAATCGGGCAAGCCTTCAATTTCTAAAATACGGCCGTTAAATACGTTTTTCTTGGCTGTTTTTCCAACCGTCAAAGTCCCTTCTTGAATTGCGGCGTAAGGAATTGCATTGACCAAATCGCGCAAAGTAATGCCAGCTTGCATTTCACCTTTAAAGCGCACCAATACCGATTCTGGCATATCGAGCGGCATGGCGCCTGTGGCAGCCGCAAACGCTACCAAGCCAGAACCTGCAGGAAACGAAATCCCAATCGGGAAGCGCGTATGCGAATCACCACCTGTTCCCACAGTATCCGGCAAAATCATACGATTGAGCCAAGAGTGAATCACACCATCACCCGGGCGCAAACTCACGCCACCGCGGCTAGACATAAATTCTGGCAGCGTGTGTTGTAATTTAATATCCACTGGTTTTGGGTAAGCCGCAGTATGGCAAAAGCTTTGCATCACTAAATCGGAACTAAAGCCTAGGCAAGCCAATTCTTTTAACTCATCACGCGTCATACCGCCAGTGGTATCTTGTGAACCCACGGTGGTTGCTTTTGGTTCGCAATAAGCACCTGGGCGTACGCCTGTGCCTTCTGGTAAGCCACAAGCGCGACCCACCATTTTTTGCGCAAGGGTAAAGCCTTTACCAGAGTCCTTGGCTGGCGTTGCGGTAATAAAGAGACTTGGCGCTGGTAAACCGAGCGCTTTACACGCATTGGTAGTTAAGCCACGACCAATAATGAGCGGAATACGGCCTCCTGCGCGCACTTCGTCTGGCATGGTGACAGGCGAAAGTTCAAACGTTGCAACAACCGCACCTGCTTCATTTAATATTTTGCCTTCATATGGTTTGATGGTAATGACATCGCCAGTGCTCAGTTTTGACACATCGGCTTGTATCGGAAAAGCGCCTGAGTCTTCCGCAGTATTAAAAAAGATAGGCGCAATCTTGCCGCCAATCACTACGCCGCCCGTACGTTTATTGGGGATATTTGGTATATCGTCACCCATAAACCACTGCACCGAGTTAATCGCCGATTTACGTGAAGAACCTGTACCCACCACATCGCCCACATACGCTAAAGGCAGGCCTTTTTGCTTCAGTGTTTCTATCGTTTTTAAGCCGTCTGGCATTTTGTTAATAAGCATGGCTTTTGCATGTAGCGGAATATCTGGACGGCTCCACGCATCTTGCGCTGGGCTTAAGTCATCAGTATTGGTCTCACCATCGACCTTAAACACCACCATTTTAATTTCTTTTGGTAGTTCAGGTTTGTTAGTAAACCACTCTGCTTTCGCCCATGATTCCATTAGTTTTTTTGCATGTGTATTACCCGCTTTCATTTTTGCTTCTACATCGTGAAAGCTATCAAACATCAGAATGGTACTGCTGAGGGCGGTCACCGCGTGAGGTGCCATGGGTGTGTCTAACAAATCCACCAAGGCTAGCACGTTGTAACCACCCAACATGGTGCCTAATAATTGCACCGCTTTTTCTGATGACACTAAAGTCGATGTTGCTGTGCCTTTTGCAATATCGGCTAAGAATGCTGCTTTTACATAAGCGGCTTGGTCAACCCCAGCTGGCGTGCGGTTTTCTAGCAAATTGACTAACAAGGCTTCTTCGCCTGTTGGCGGGTTTTTTAATAGCTCAACCAAAGAGGCAACTTGCTCTGCGCTAAGTGGTAAAGGTGGTAGATTTTGTGCAATTCGTTCTTGCACATGGGTTTCATACGCTTTTAACATAGTGATTTTCAGGCTCATTTAACAATTAACAAAATTATAAACTAGCCTAAATTTAAGCAATTTCACATCACGCAAAACTTAAACTAGTTTTTACTATCAGAATAAAACTCTTTCGCAAATGGCACTGGGCAGCCGCCACCAAGCGCACTGACTTCCCATCTATCTAGCACGGCTTTCTGGTAATCTTTACCATGTTTTAGAGCCAAAAAAGCACGCACTTCTGTTACATCTGCAAAACCATTTTTATCGGTGTCCATCGCAAGCACATTATCTTCTACCGTTGGGCCCGTATATTTGCCATCTTTATCAGTAAGATATCCTAATACGCTATTACCATCATTACTTACGCTTGTTTCCACTGCAAACGCAGTCAAACTAGATAACATGATTAGTGCTGCCAATACTATACCTTTAATTTTCAACATTTTATTTGCACCTATTTATGCCAATATGAATAAGACGCATCATATTACAAAAAGTGCTTATTAAACTGTGACTTATTGCACACTTAACAAAATTATTTGTTTAAAATTTCTATTACTTGCTTCTGTGCAATTTTTTCTTGCCAAAGCTTGGGGCCCGTCTTGTGCACCGCATCACCATTGGCGCTTACCGCCACAGTCACAGGCATATCCACCACATCAAATTCGTAAATCGCCTCCATGCCTAAATCTTCAAACGCCAGCACACGGGCTTTTTTTATGGCTTTACTCACCAAATAAGCCGCACCGCCCACCGCCATTAAGTACACTGATTGATGTTTTGCCATAACCGCCAGCGCCTCATCACCGCGCTCTGCCTTGCCTATTGATCCAAGTAAGCCCGTATTCAACATCATATCGGTGTAGTCATCCATCCTAGTCGCAGTGGTTGGGCCTGCTGGGCCTACCGCCTCGTTACCCACCGCATCCACTGGGCCTACGTAATAAATCAACTTATTCGTAAAGTCCACAGGTAGCTTTTCACCATTTGCTAACATACCCGCAATACGCTTATGCGCGGCATCGCGCCCAGTCAACATTTTACCAGTCAACAACAAGGTTTCGCCCGCTTGCCAAGTGCTGGTGTCTGCCTTGGACAGCATATCTAAATTCACTTTTTTACTTTGCGCACTGGGTGCCCAATGCACATCTGGATAAGTACTTAAATCGGGTGGCGTGAGTTCCGCTACGCCTGAACCATCCAACTCAAAATGCACATGCCTTGTAGCCGCACAGTTGGGGATAATCGCCACAGGCAAACTCGCCGCATGGGTTGGATAATCCAAAATTTTCACATCCAACACTGTAGCTAAACCACCCAAACCTTGCGCACCAATACCTAAATTATTTACTTTTTCAAAAATTTCTAAACGCAATTCTTCTATGCGGCTATTAGCACCGCGTGCTTTTAATTCGTGCATATCTATCGGCGCCATGAGTGATTCTTTGGCTAACAACATCGCTTTTTCTGCACTGCCACCAATGCCAATACCCAACATGCCTGGTGGACACCAACCTGCACCCATTTGGGGCACAACATCTAAAATCCAGTCTACGATGCTTTCATTAGGGTTCAGCATAACTAGCTTTGCTTTGTTCTCTGAACCGCCACCTTTTGCAGCAATTTGCACATCCACTTTATCACCTGCAACTATAGAAACATGCACCACCGCAGGTGTGTTATCTCGAGTATTGGCGCGCTTTCCAGCAGGGTCTGAAACAATAGAAGCGCGTAATTTATTTTCTGGTAAGAGATAAGCTTTGCGCACCCCTTCATTCACCATTTCCTCAACATCTAGAGCCGTATTTTCTGATGTCGATTGCCACTGCACATCCATACCCACTTTGACAAAAGCAACAACAATGCCAGTATCTTGGCAGAGTGGGCGCTTGCCTTCGGCGCACATACGCGAGTTGGTTAAAATCTGTGCGATGGCGTCTTTTGCAGCTGGCGACTGCTCTGCGTGGTAGGCCTTACCTAGCGCCTGAATGTAATCAGCAGGATGATAGTAGGAAATGTACTGCAAGGCATCTGCAATACTTTGAATGAAATCAGTTTTTTTGATGGTAGCCATTTAAGCTGTTTGTTACCTTGAAGATTTAGCTACTGCAATATTGGGTCGAATTTCTTTACGCAGTATTTTACCATTTTTGGTGCGCGGAAAATCTTGCGCCAAGTAAACCGTTTTAGGGCTCTTGTAAGCAGCCAAATGCTGCTTGCCAAATGCTAACAAATTATCTGCGCTCGTTGTTGCATCTGGTTTTAAAATCACATAAATAACCACTAGCAGTTTGTCTTTTTCAATTTCTTCACCAATTGCTGCACAATCAGCCACATCAATATGGCCTTTATAGACACGCTCAATCTCGTAAGGCGATACGCGGTAGCCAAAACTTTTGATGATGTCATCTTTACGGCCCAAAAACCAAATGTAGCCATCTGCGTCATATTTTGCGTAATCTCCTGTGAAAAAGTAGCCATCATGCTTATATTTAGCCGTTTCTTCATCTAAATTCCAGTAACGTAAAAAAACACCTGGGTCATCAAGCGGTACAGAAATCATACCTTCTTCACCACTAACAACCTCTTCCAAGGTTTCAGGATTAAGCAGTTTGATATTATGGCCTGGTTGTGGAAAACCCGCTGAACCTGGCCGAATTGGGCGATACTGGCTTTGCGAGAGGTAATAAGAGAACTCACTCATGCCCACTGCCTCATAAATATCTAGGCCAAACCTCTCTTTCCATTGGCTTAATACTTCATCAGACAAATGTTCACCCGCGCTCATGTAATGGCGTAAGCTTGGGATATCCGCTTTGCTGGCAGTGGTTTTTTGCAATAATTGGCGGTAAATCGTCGGCACGCCAATAAACATAGTCGCTTGATGCTTATTGATTAAATTAAGCCAAGTTTGGGCATCATTTTTACCTTCATGCACAATCACGGTTTTGCCTAAGTAAAGCGGATCCATTAACCCCGAGCCCAGCACATACGTCCAATTAAACTTGCCAGAGTGCATAATACGGTCTTGCGCATTTTTATGATAATTAAACCAATACTGCGCGGCAGGCTGGCGGCCAAGCAGGGCGCGGTGTGCATGCAAAACGCCTTTAGGAAAACCCGTAGTTCCACTGGTATACACTAAATAAGCAGGGTCTTCAGATTTGGTTTTATGATGCAATTCACAAGCTTGAATCTCGTCCAGCACCCTCTCTAAAGAATGTAATTGCAAAAAACCGTTTGGTTGCGATTGTGAGGTTTGCGTGAGCAATACGTGCACCAAATTAGGTGTATCTTGTAAATGATCCACAATTTGTTGCTCCATATTCACCCATGCGGGCGCGTCGGTCACCAACACGCAGGCACCAGAATCTTTGGCTAAATAGGCAACCTCTTCTGCGGTAAGCAAGGTAGAAGTGGGTACAGCAATCGCCCCCATTTTCATCGCACCTAAGAATGCAATTGGGTAATCTAAACTGTTCGGCAAGCGAATCAGCACGCGGTCACCCACTTTAACTTTTAAATTGCGTAGCAATTGTGCAAACTGGTCTGTTTTACGGGCTAACTCAGCAAAAGTGATTTGTGAAGTGCCACGCACATCATCTTCCACAATCATGGCAATATAATCCGCTTGCGCAGTACCTAGGTGCTTATCACTACAAGCAACGCCTATATTAAAGTGGGATGGAATATTCCATTGCCAATTTGGAAATTGTTCAAACATTATAGTAATACTCCATACGGCCAGTTTTGACGTACCACTTGCTCTGGCAATTGTTCTAATACAAATATCGCAAAATCAATATCGCTTTGTTTCAACGCCCGCAGGGCATGCGCACGCAATAATGTTTGTAGCGCTTTACCAAACATCGGCGGATCGAGCATTTCGCCTTCAAACTTAATGGCACCACCCAGCAAGGCATCTGCATCTATCGCGGCTTTTAAAATCGCCACTTTTTGCGCAATATCAGTGGGCGATGGTGTATAAGCAGTTTTACATAAATGAATATGCCCAGGATGAATCACTTGCTTGCCTGTTAAGCCCATGGCGGCTTCTTTACAGGCATGTTTATACACAACGCGTGATTCGTTATCGCCATGCAAATCTAGCCAGCGACGCACATCATGTGGCTCAACAAATTTTTCCGGCATGATGTTGCTGCCAATTAAGGTTTCCACGCCACCAATCACGCCCTTACCTGCAATACGTGCTTCAAAAATGAGTTGGTTCATAAAGTAAAACAACTCTTCAATCCAGTTTTCTGGCGTGATATGAATGCCAACCGCTTTTGAAAAGTCATGAATACCAAATACCACATGTTTAACGGTGCCGTATTGCATTAGTTCTGGCGCAATTTTGAGTGATTTAGGGTGCTCAATAATCGGTTGAATGGTGATGTTTGGATTAATGCCCAGTAACAAGCTAGACAAATCACGAACTTCAGGCGCGCCATACACCTCGCCTGCCTTGGCAAGCATAATCACATCGATGTAATCACCCATCTCGCGCACTAACTGCATATCGAGCTCATATTCATCGGTGCGGAAAGAATTACATCGAATCGCAATGGTCACACGCTCGTTCATTTTGCGCAGCAAAGGTAACTCTTGGCGCAGCAATGCACGGCTCATTTCTTTTTGACGGCAGCCATCTTCTAAGTCGAAAATCAGAGTGTGAGCGATGGTGTTGTGCGCATGCTTTTTCATGCGGTTACTCGCTTGCTCCATGTCTTCGTAAATACCCAAACTAGGCGCATATTTCACTGGCGGGTAATACAACTGAATACCCGGCCAGTAATCGCCTAAGTTAGTTCTTTTTATATGTTCTTCACTCATTATTTACCTTTATCTTACATGCCATAAAATCCAGTATCCATGCGTGTCACAAAGCATGCAATTTATCTATCACAGATTGTTTTGCAGCATCTTTTACGTGCAAGTTTTTAAACTGCAAGGTGTTCCAAAGGTCGTTATCTGGCATCTCTAGTAAAGTGTCAAAGGCATGCAACTCATCTAGAGTGAGGGCGTAAAAATAGTCAGCAACAAAACGTTGCAATACAATATCTAGCTCTAACATGCCGCGGCGGCAGCGCCAGGCCAACCTTCTTTGTTCTGCATCTTTAATGATTTCTGCGGTTAACATAGTCGCTCCTAACCAACGGTAATACCAAATATTTTTTTAGGTGACTTGGTATTTTTATCGCCACCGCCTTGTGAGTCACCCTCTTTTGCGCGCTCAATTTTTAAATCTTTAATGTTGGCAATCGCCGCATTCGGGTTGAGCTTTTTCGGGCAGACTTCCACACAGTTCATGATGTTGTGGCAGCGATACAATCGATACGGGTCTTCCAAGTTTTCTAGCCGCTCTTCTGTTGCTTGATCTCGTGAATCCATGATGAAGCGATTGGCTTGCATCAAACCAGCTGGACCAACAAATTTATCAGGATTCCACCAAAAACTGGGACAAGATGTTGTGCAGGCGCCGCATAAAATACATTCATACATGCCATCTAACTTCGCGCGGTCTTCTGGACTTTGTAAACGTTCGGTTTCAGGCAGTGGGTCATTATTAATGAGGTAAGGCTTTACTGAGTTGTAAGCATCAAAAAACTGCGTCATATCCACGACTAAATCACGTATCACTGGTAAACCAGGCATCGGGCGCAATACAATTGGCTGCTCTAAATCGGCAATTTTGGTGATACAAGCTAGGCCATTTTTACCATTGATGTTCATGCTGTCCGATCCACATACACCTTCACGGCAAGATTTACGCATGGTGAGCGTGTCATCTTGCTCTTTTAGTCGCATGAGTCCATCTAACAACATATTGTCTTCATCATTCAACTCAATGCTGTAGTCTTGCATGTACGGCTTTTTATCCACATCGGGATTAAAGCGATAAATTTGAAATTTAACCAGATTCGACATACTCATTTATCCTTAAATCATACTCTTTAATAAACGCGTTTTTTGGGTTCAAACGACTCAACCGTTTGCGGTTTTAAATTGACTGGCTTATATCGCAATGTATTGTTTTCTTTATAAAAAAGCGAGTGCGTCAGCCACTTTTCATCGTTTCGCTCAGCAAAATCTTCCCTAGCATGCGCACCACGACTTTCTGTACGCGCGTTGGCAGAATGCATGGTCGCAACAGCTACTTCAATTAAATTATCTAGCTCAAGCGCTTCTACTCTTGCGGTATTAAATACTTGGCTCTTGTCTTTAATGGTGATGTGAGGTACGCGTTTTGCAATAGCATCAATCTGCGCCACACCTTCCGCCATTTCATCGGGAAACCTAAATACACCACAATGCGTTTGCATGCTGTCCCTCATGGCATCGCCCACTTCTGAGACGTTTTCTCCATTTGGTTTTTCTAGGCGTTCAATACGCGCCAGTGTTGCGTCTGCCACGTTCACTGGTAAAGTTTTATGCGTATTGTTTTGTTTTATTGCCGCCGCCATATGGTCACCCGCCGCTTTGCCAAACACTACTAAATCCAGCAGTGAATTAGAGCCTAGTCTATTTGCACCATGTACGGACACACAAGCAGCTTCACCTACAGCGTATAAGCCATTGACTACCCCTGTTGTATCTACCACTTGTCCATCAATATTGGTTGGAATGCCGCCCATCATATAATGGCAGGTTGGTACAATTGGTATTGGATCACGAACTGGATCAACGTTAGCAAAGGTTTTAGCGATTTCGCGTATACCTGGCAAGCTTTTGTTAATGCGCTCTTCGCCTAAATGATCCAGCTTTAAATGCACCGCATCTTTGTTTTTACCCACACCACGACCTGCTTTAATTTCCATCGTACAAGCGCGTGAAATCACGTCACGACTGGCCAAATCTTTTGCATGCGGCGCATAACGTTCCATAAAACGCTCGCCCTCGGAATTAACCAAATAACCACCCTCACCGCGCACGCCTTCTGTAATTAATACACCAACGTGTTGTATGCCTGTAGGGTGAAATTGCCAAAACTCCATATCTTGCAGCGGCAAACCAGCACGCGCTGCCATACCAAGACCATCGCCCGTATTAATAAATGCGTTAGTGCTAGCTTTAAATATACGCCCTGCGCCACCAGTGGCAATTAAGGTGGTTTTGGCTTGAATAATATGCACTTCGCCCGTTTCAATTTCTAATGCAATCACGCCAAGTACATCACCTTCGGCATCGCGAATTAAATCTAGCGCAAACCACTCAATCAAAAATTGTGTATTAGCGCGTATATTGCGCTGATAGAGCGTGTGTAACATAGCATGGCCAGTGCGGTCGGCCACTGCACAGGTGCGAGAGATTGGTTTTTCACCAAAGTTTTGCGTCATACCGCCAAATGGACGTTGATAAATTTTGCCGCTTTCTAAACGATCAAACGGCATCCCAAAATGCTCTAACTCAATAATGGCTTTTGCAGCGTTTTTACACATGTATTCAATTGCATCTTGGTCACCCAAAAAGTCGCTACCTTTAATGGTGTCATACATGTGCCATAGCCATTTATCTTCGGCCACGTTACCCAATGCCGCTGCAATGCCGCCCTGTGCCGCCACCGTGTGAGAGCGTGTGGGGAAAACTTTAGATAGCACCGCAACCTTAGCGCCAGACTCCGCCAATTGCAAAGCCGCACGCAACCCCGCGCCACCACCACCGATAATTACTGCATCAAACTTATGTGTTGTTAAAGCCATTCTCTACATATTCCATAAAATAAAACTTAACCAAAATAGGTACAAAACCAATAATAAATCAACACCAATTTGCATGTAAGCACGCAAAGTTTTGTTAAAAACATAATCTTTTAATACATCCGCTACGCCCAGCCATGCGTGCATAAATAGGCAGACAAAAAACACTAAAGTTACTACGCGAAACCAAATAGGCGCAAAAAATGCATGCCAAGCGGCATGACCAGATGGTTGAATTATCGCTAACAATATAAGTATGCCAATAATGTAGGTCGCCATCACCAACGCTGTTAGGCGTTGTGAAAGCCATAAGCGCATGCCAGGATATTTACGTGTTAATAATTGAATCACCATAAAATTGCTACCAAATAAGCACCGCAAAAATTACTGTAGAAACAGCTACCAAACACAATAAAATACGGCTAGAAAGTCGTGCATTTTTGAGCGATGTCATCCAATGAATATCTTGAAACAAGTGTCGAATACCTGCAAAAAAATGATGGAAAAATGCCCAAGCCAAGCCGATTAACAGCAACTTCACAAACCAAGTATTAAGCCAGCCAGCCAAAGTTAAATAAGATGATTCCGAATGTACTAAACTTTGTAAAGCCAATAAAATCAATGGAATAGATAAAAATAAGCCAACTCCTGAAACACGATGTAAAATAGAAACCATCGCGTTAATGGGTAATTTAATCGTGAATAAATTAAGATTTTTAGGCCGATTGATTTGGCGATTTTTTTGCATCTTTAAAATCCGTTTATTCTTTTGCAGCTTTAGCTACCGCGTTCGATACCCGCGCTAGCAAACGCTCATCAAATGGTTTAGGAATAATATATTCTTTGCCAAATTTAAGCTCGGTCAAATTATATGCCGCTAGAACCCGCTCTGGTACTGGCTCACGAGCAAGCTCACTTAATGCCATGGCTGCGGCAATTTTCATTTTCTCAGTAATTTGTGTGGCTTTTGCATCTAAGGCTCCACGAAACAAGTACGGAAAACACAAAGCGTTATTCACTTGATTGGGAAAATCACTACGTCCAGTCGCCATGAGAATATCATCACGAATCGCATGTGCCACGTTTGGCAACACTTCTGGGTCGGGGTTTGCGAGTGCAAAAATAATCGGGTTTTTTGCCATGCCTTTTATTAACTCTGGGTTAAGCGCATTCTTTGCAGAAACGCCAATAAATACATCCGTGTCTGGCATTACATCTGCCAGCGTTTTTGCGCTACTTGGCACAACGGCTAGCTCACGATTATTGTCATGTAAGTCTTTTCTTTCGGTATCGATTACGCCAGTTTTATCTGTCATCGTGATATTGGTTGCACCCATTAATTTCAATAACTTAGCGCACGAGCAGCCTGCCGCACCCGCGCCCAAAAAAACTATTTTTGCAGTCGGCAATGTTTTACCTTGAATCTCTAGCGCGTTTAATAATGCACCCGCTACAATTACTGCTGTTCCATGTTGATCATCATGAAAAACAGGGATATCTAGGCGTTTTTTAAGCTCATTTTCAATATAAAAACAATGTGGCGCAGCAATATCTTCTAAATTAATCCCACCAAAGGTTGGCGCAATATTCACAACCGTTTGAATAAACTCATCTGGTGATTTAGCGTTCACCTCAATATCAAATACATCAATTCCTGCAAAACGTTTAAATAACACCGCCTTTCCTTCCATAACGGGCTTACTGGCAAGTGCGCCCATATTTCCCAAGCCTAACACTGCAGTACCATCTGTAATCACAGCCACCAAATTACCTTTGTTGGTATATTTGTAAGCGCTTGCAGGATCAGCATGAATCTCACGCACTGGCTCAGCTACGCCAGGCGTATAAGCGAGAGACAAATCATCTTGTGTTGCACAGGGTTTGGATGAGTCCACGCTCAATTTCCCTGGCTTGGGAAATTGGTGGTAATCCAACGCGCGTTTTTTTAAGTCATCCATAATAATTATCCATTTATTCTAGCTCACTCATGTAATGATGGTCATCTGTAAGGCACAGTCCTAAGCGCCACTCCATAGGCTTGTCTCCATATGTGTAAGATACGCGTTCAATACTTAGCAAGGGAGTACCCTCCTTCAAACCTAGCGCAATAGCTACATCTCCTTCTGCAGCGACTGCAGTTAAACGCTCCTCTGCACGTATCATGCGGATTCCATACTCCGTCTCATACATGCTATACATAGAACCTTGATTCTCTTCAATTCTTGTTGCATTTAACCCCTTAAATGGTGCCGCAGGAATCACAATATGGTCGTAAATGAGCGGACGACCTGAAAACGTAAGCAATCTCTTAACATCAATCAGCGCAGCACTTGCCTTGAGTTCTAAAATTTTTGCAAAATGATTATCTGCTTTGCTTTTATTACATGAAATCAATTCATTTTGTAAGGCTTCCTTTTGACCGCTTGCTGCAGTCAGCCTTAAAAATCGCAGTTTAATACCTTCTTCGTTGTGCGTAGCTACAAAAGTACCCTTACCCTGCCTGCGAATCAGAATATTTTCTCCAGCTAAGCTATCAATCGCTTTTCTTACGGTGCCTTGACTTACTTTATAGCGGCTTGCCAGCTCGATTTCACTAGGAATCATGTCCCCCGGTCGCCACTCACCACCAATTAAACTTTGCGTGAGCAAAACTTTAATTTGATCATATAGCGGTCTATAACTGGGCGAATTAAAAGCTTTTTCTGTCATGATATTCAACGAATTATCTGCCATTAATAATGAAGATAAATAATTAAAACACATCACTTAAAAATAGTCTAGTGTTTTATATCTTATATAAGACATAAGATATTTGTTGACAGATAAATAAATCGGTCTATATAATCGTTTAAATTATTTTAAAGACCTTCAAACGGTCTCGTTAGGTTTAACTATGGAACTTAATTTTCGCCCTCGCCGTTCGATGCTCTACGTGCCAGGCTGTAATCTACATTATTTAAATCGTGCGCGCACTTTAGCCGCAGACTGTGTGATTCTTGATCTTGGAGACCCAATATTGGTGGCTGCCAAAGAAGAGTCTCGCCTTAATGTAGTTGCTGCCGTTAAAGAAGGTGGCTATGGCGCAAGAGAGGTTATAGTTCGAGTTAATAATTTAGATTCGATTTGGGGCCATGACGACATAAAAGCAGTTGCCAACATAGGCGCCGATGCTATTTTGTTTCCCAATATTGAATCTGCTGCGCATGTTAATACTGCGCTTAAATTATTGGACGATGCTGGCGGTAGTCACATGCCCATCATGGTGTTAATTGAAAGCCCGATTGCAGTGTTAAATGCGAAAGAGATCGCAGCTGCATCTGACCGCATTATCTGCATGATGATTGCGACTTCTGATTTAACTTCACAGCTATATGCCCGCGTTACGCATGAACAAAGCGCAATTATTACGGCGCTATCTTTAGTTATATTAGCGGCAAGAGCTTATGGTCGCTGCGTGGTAGATGGTATTACCAGTGACTTTAAAAATGTGCACGCATTTGAATACGCTTGCCGATTGGGTCGCGATATGGGTTTTGATGGCAAAACCTTAGTGCACCCAGGCCAAATCGCTTATAGCAATGATGCTTATACCCCTAAAGCATCAGAAGTGGCTGAAGCCCGCTGCATCATTACCGCATTAAAAGAAGCCAACGAGTCAGGCCTAGGCACAGTAGTGGTGAAAGATAAGCTCGTGGAACATCACCATGTAAAAGCGGCGCAGAGGTTATTAAAACTAAGCGAAATGATTGCAGAACTAGAAGAAGAGTTTATTTAAATGACAACCAACAAAAACCATACCAGCAAAATCAGTGCTGGCCGCTATTTTGAAGACTTCATTTTGAATGAAGTGATACAGCATGCCACGCCACGCACCATTACTGCTGGCGATTGCGCTCTGTATATAGCTCTCACTGGTGAACGCAACCCTTTGCATTGCAGCGAGCCGTTTGCACAATCATTGGGTTACAAAACAACGCCAGTTGACGATTTGCTGGCTTTCCATATTGCATTTGGCAAAACGGTGCCAGATATTTCGGTGAATGCCGTGGCGAATTTGGGCTATGCCGACGTACGATTTGTTCAGCCCGTATTCGTGGGTGATACATTAAGCACTTCTAGCCAAGTGATAGGCTTAAGGCAAAATTCCAATAACAAAAGTGGCGTAGTTTACGTGCGCTCAACATCTGTGAATCAACATGATGAACCTGTTTTAAATTGGGTGCGCTGGGTGATGGTGCATAAAAACGACATGAGCAGACCTGCCCCTATGACGGTTGTACCCACATTACCAAATTTTGTTGCACCAGAAAACTTAAGAATACCTTCGTATTTATCGTTAAGTAAATTGGACCACAAAGCGACGAGTGGCCAATATTTTTGGGATGATTACCAAATAAGCGAGCGCATCAACCATGTCGCAGGCACAACGATTAATCCTACCGAACATTCGATGGCCACAAGACTGTATCAAAACAATGCGCGTTTACACTTTGATGAATACTTAATGAAAAATTCAAGTTTTGGTCAGCGATTAGTCTATGGCGGCATCGTGATTTCAGCATGCCGCGCATTGAGCTATGAGGGCTTAGAAAACGCCTTCAGCATCCTTGCCATCAACGGTGGCACCCACTCCAACCCAAGCTTTGCGGGCGATACGATTTATACCATCACCGAAGTGTTGGACAAATGGGAACTCAATAATGCTGATATTGGTGCGTTACGGCTACGCATGGTGGGCTTAAAAAATATCACACCAAATGAGATTAACACAATTAAATCAGAACAAGGCTACCACCAAAATGTGGTGTTAGATTTAGATTACACAGTAGCAATGCCTAGAAGGAAAAGCTAACCATGGTACACCCAAATGAAGCCCTATTCAGTGGCGAAAAACCGTTTCCGCTCATTCCTGCTTGCGAGCACTTTGCAGGTAGTGAAAAGCTCATTTTAAAAGCACTTTCTTTGCAAGACAGCAATAACCCAAACGCAGTAGGCCCTGTCTTTGATATTACTTGCGATTGTGAAGACGGTGCCGCCAGCGGCCAAGAACGTGAGCATGCAGAAATGATTGTGCACGTGCTTAACTCAGACGCTAATAAATACAAAATGGCGGGTGCGCGCATCCATGATTACACTCACCCAAGCTGGCGCCAAGACATCGATATTTTGGTGGGCGGCGCTGGAAAAGTGCTTAGCTATATCACGATTCCTAAATGCACTGATTTTGTTCAAGCAACTGAAATGATTTCTTATATTCAAGAAGTTGCTAAAAAAAATCAAATCAGCCGCAAAATTCCTGTGCATATTCTGATAGAAACACACGGCGCTTTAAAACAAGTATGCGAAATTGCTAAATTACCTTGGTTACAAGTGCTCGATTTTGGCTTAATGGATTTTGTGAGCGCGCATCATGGGGCAATCCCCGCCAGCGCAATGCGCAGCCCTGGTCAATTTGAGCATCGCTTGTTAGCGAGAGCTAAAGCTGAAGTAGTGGCTGCCGCACTCGCCAATGGCGTCGTGCCAGCACATAACGTGACACTCGATTTAAAAAATGTAGAAACCACTTTTAGCGATGCAAGCCGCGCTCGTAATGAGTTTGGCTTTTTACGCATGTGGAGCATTTACCCCACGCAAATTCAAGCAATTGTGGATGCGATGAAGCCAAACTTTGATGAGGTGTCAGATGCAGCCAACATTTTACTTGCCGCGCAAGCAGCCAATTGGGGACCGATTCAATATGCAGGCGAATTGCATGACCGCGCCACTTATCGTTATTTCTGGGAGATTTTGCAAAAGGCCAAACTCACTGGCGTTGCCATTTCTGATGAAGCGAATAACGCATTTTTTTAACACCTTAGCAAAATACTTAACGACTTAACAAGGCCAAAAATGACCACTTCAACTACCGCAGGCGCAAGTTTTCGTGCTGCACTTGCCGCAGAAAAACCACTGCAAATCATGGGCGCAATTAACGCTTACCACGCCATGCTCGCCACCCAATCTGGCTTTAAAGCCATCTATTTATCAGGTGGCGGTGTGGCTGCTAGTTCGCTTGGGCTGCCAGACTTGGGCATCTCTAGTTTAGAAGATGTCTTGGTTGATACACGTCGTATTACCGATGCCGTTGATACGCCATTATTAGTCGATATTGATACAGGCTGGGGTGGAGCATTCAACATTGCGCGCTCAGTCAAAAGCATTGCCAAAGCTGGTGCAGCAGCCGTACATATTGAAGATCAAGTCTCGGCAAAACGCTGTGGCCACCGCCCCAATAAAGCAATTGTGAGTTTAGAAGAAATGGTAGACCGCGTGAAAGCCGCTGTGGATGCCAAGCCATATCAAGACTTTGTGGTGATGGCGCGAACTGATGCGCTTGCGGTAGAAGGTTTGCAATCCGCCATTGACCGCGCTTGTACTTGCGTGGAAGCTGGTGCAGACATGATTTTTCCTGAAGCCATGACCGAGCTTGGCATGTACAAGCAATTTGTCGATGCTGTCAAAGTGCCTGTATTAGCCAATATTACCGAATTTGGTGCTACGCCATTATTTACAGTAGATGAATTAGCCACCGCTGATGTCAGCATGGTGCTGTACCCGCTTTCTGCGTTCCGCTCCATGAATCAAGCGGCTCTTAAGGTGTATCAATCAGTAAAAAAAGAGGGCACACAAAAAAATGTAGTAGCTACAATGCAAACACGTATGGAGCTTTACGACCATTTAAATTATCACGCCTACGAACAAAAGCTAGACAAACTTTTTAAAGGAGAAAAGTAGCCATGAATGCGACTACCGATCAAACCCTGACCACAGAAGCCCCAAAAAAGAAAAAAGGCGTTGCATTAGCTGGTGTTAATGCTGGCTCTACCGCCATTTGTACGGTTGGCCACACTGGCAATGATTTGCACTATCGTGGTTACGATATTATCGAGCTTGCAAAATATGCCTCTTTTGAAGAAGTCGCGTATTTGTTGATCCATGGCGAGCTTCCAACTCCAGCAGAGCTATCAGCGTATCATCAAAAGCTTAAAAAGCTACGTGGCTTGCCCGATGCACTTAAATCAGTATTAGAAAAGATTCCATCCACTGCACATCCAATGGATGTAATGCGCACGGGTTGCTCCATGCTGGGCACACTTGAGCCAGAAGCACATGACCGCAATACCACAGCCGCACAGGATTTAGGCGACCGCTTAATTGCCTGTTTTGGCTCAATTCTGGTTTACTGGCATCACTTTAGCCAAAATGGTAAACGCATTAAAGTGGAGACGGATGATGATTCGATTGCCGCGCATTTCTTGCACCTGTTGCATGGCAAAAAACCATCCGAGTTGCATATCAAAGCCATGAACACCTCATTAGTGTTGTACGCGGAACATGAATTTAACGCATCCACCTTCACTGCGCGCGTAGTATCAGGCACCTTGTCAGATATGTATTCTTGCATCACCAGTGCGATTGGCGCGTTGCGTGGCCCGAAACACGGTGGTGCGAATGAAGCAGCGATGGAAATCATCGAGCGCTATAAAACGCCAGATGAAGCGGAAGCCGACATCATGGCTCGCATAGCACGCAAAGAAATCATCATCGGCTTTGGTCATCCTGTTTACACCATTGCCGACCCAAGAAATGAATCAATCAAAGAAGTGAGTCGTACATTATCTGAAAATAACGGCAATATGACACTTTTTAACGTGTCAGCGCGTATTGAAGAAGTGATGTGGCGCGAGAAAAAAATGTTCCCCAATTTAGATTGGTACAGCGCATCCAGCTATCACATGATGGGCATCCCCACAGGTATGTTTACCCCAATATTCGTAATTTCTCGCACAACAGGTTGGGTGGCCCATGCGATTGAGCAACGGATTGATAACAAAATTATTCGCCCAAATGCAGAGTATACGGGGCCAGATAACCGTCCATTTCTACCATTAAACAAACGTTAATATTATTTAAGAAAGCTGCTAAGCATGAGTTCTCATATTTCAAATGTACGCCCCGCTCCCGACCAAGTGATTGTGGATATTGCCAATTATGTTGCTGATTACGAGATCAATAGCACAGAGGCGTTTGACACCGCGCGCAACTGCTTGATGGACACCCTAGGTTGCGGTTTTGAAGCGCTCGATTATCCCGCTTGTACAAAACTATTAGGTCCAGTGATTGCAGGTACAGTTGTTCCAAACGGTGCCAAAGTGCCAGGCACACCACACCAACTCGACCCGATTTTAGCTGCATTCAACATTGGCGCGATGATTCGTTGGTTAGACTTTAACGATACCTGGTTGGCAGCGGAATGGGGTCACCCATCGGATAACTTAGGCGGCATTTTGGCGGTAGCGGATTATTTATCTCGCAAAAACGTGGCAGAAGGCAAAGCGCCTTTGACCATTAAAGACGTACTTACCGCCATGATTAAGGCACACGAAATTCAAGGAGTGTTAGCGCTAGAAAATAGCTTTAACCGCGTTGGTCTAGATCACGTGATTCTAGTGAAAATCGCCTCAACAGCTGTCGTCACTAAGCTCTTGGGCGGCAATAAAGAAGACATTATTAACGCAGTTTCCAACGCCTTTGTGGATGGTCAAAGCTTGCGTACTTATCGCCATTCACCTAATACGGGATCACGCAAATCATGGGCGGCGGGCGATGCAACCAGCCGTGCTGTGCGCTTGGCTTGGATGACCATGCAAGGCGAAATGGGCTACCCAAGCGCCCTCACCGCCAAAACATGGGGCTTTTACGATGTGCTATTTAAAGGTAACGCGTTTAAATTCCAGCGTCCATATGGCAGTTATGTCATGGAACAAGTCTTGTTTAAAATCAGCTTCCCCGCTGAGTTCCATGCACAAACCGCGGTGGAATGCGCGTTTCAATTGAATGCTGAAGTCGGTAGCAAATTGCAAACTTTGGAACAAATCGCACAAATTGACAAAATCGTCATCACCACGCATGAATCTGCGATTCGCATAATCGACAAAACTGGGCCTTTAGACAATCCTGCAGACCGTGACCACTGTATTCAATACATGGCGGCGGTTGGTTTATTAAAAGGCAGTTTAACCGCACAAGATTACGAAGATGCCGCCGCGGCAGACCTGCGCATTGATGCCATCCGTGACAAAATGACATGCGTAGAAAAAGCACAATACACCACCGATTACCACGACCCAGATAAACGCTCAATTGCCAACGCAATTCAAGTATTTTTTAAAGATGGCACTAGCTCAAGCAATATCGCCGTGGAATACCCCATCGGTCACCGCCGTCGCCGTGGTGAAGGTATCCCAGAACTCGTGAAAAAATTTAAAGTCAATTTAGCACGCCGTTTTGATAGTAACAAACAAGCAGGTATTCTGGCCTTGTGTTTAGACCAAACCAAGCTAGAAGCTACGCCAGTCAATGTATTTGTGGATATGTTAGCAGTTTAATGCTTTAAAATAGACGCCCTGCAACCCAGCATCCATGCGGGTTACAGGGAATCGATTATTTAAAGGTTTTAGGGTAAAATAGCATATTACGCAATGCTGTTTGAAAGCTATTCTATGTCCCTCACTACGCTTAACGCCCTTTCCCCTCTTGATGGCCGTTACCAATCTAAACTAGACGCGCTACGTCCTTACTTTAGCGAATATGCACTGATTAAACATCGCGCTTGGGTAGAAATTGAGTGGCTAAAAGCCTTAAGTGCCGCGCCAGAACTGGCTGAAATCGAGCAATTTTCGAGCGAGACAATTGCCGAGCTAGATGACGTGATTAGCAACTTTTCTGAGAGCGATGCCGCCCAAGTCAAAGCGATTGAAGTGCGCACCAACCACGATGTGAAAGCACTGGAATACTGGCTAAAAGAGAAGTTTGACGGCAACCCAGAAATCAAAAAAGCCAGTGAATTCATTCACTTTGCTTGCACTTCTGAGGATATTAATAATTTATCACACGGCCTAATGCTCAAAACCGCGACCCAAAGCGTAATGTTGCCATTTTTAGCTAACATGATTGCGCGTTTAACAGAGCTAGCCAATGACTTGGCTGATCAACCGATGTTAAGCCGCACCCACGGCCAAACCGCCAGCCCAACTACCATGGGTAAAGAGTTAGCCAACGTTGTCTATCGTTTGCAACGCCAACAAAAACAACTGCAAGCCAATGCATTTTTAGGCAAAATCAACGGTGCAGTGGGCAATTTTAATGCGCACTTATCTGCCTACCCTAGCTATGACTGGGAAAGTTTTGCCAAAAACTTCGTGGAAAGTTTAGGCTTAACTTACAACCCAATGACGATTCAAATCGAACCGCATGATTACATGGCAGAGCTGTACGATACTTTGGCACGTATCAACACTATTTTGATTGATTTAAACCGTGACATTTGGGGCTATATCTCAGTCGGCTATTTCAAACAAAAAGTCAAAGCAGGCGAAATCGGCTCATCCACGATGCCACACAAAGTCAACCCAATTGACTTTGAAAATTCCGAAGGTAATTTAGGCATGGCAAATGCGATTCTGCGCCACATGGCAGAAAAATTGCCAATCTCCCGCTGGCAACGTGATTTAACTGATTCTACTGTGCTTAGAAACATGGGGGTTGGTTTTGGTTATACCTTACTTGGTTACGACTCATGCTTACGTGGTTTGAACAAGCTAGAAATCAACTCGGCAAAACTCGCAGAAGACCTAGACAATAGCTGGGAAGTATTAGCCGAACCCATCCAAACCGTGATGCGCCGCTACGGCATTGAAAACCCATATGAGCAGTTGAAAGAACTCACACGCGGTAAAGGCGGCATCAACAAAGCATCACTGCATGCGTTTATTGAAACGCTTAAAATCCCTGCGGATGCAAAAAAACTGCTGCTAGAAATGACCCCAGCGAGTTATACGGGTAAAGCGACAGAATTAACCAAACATATCTAACATAACCGAAATCCTCGAATGACCGAAATCCTCGTTCTCTATTACTCCCAAGGCGGTGCCGTGAAAGAAATGGCGCAACTTATAGCGCGTGGGGTAGAGAGCGTGGTTGGAGCAAAAGCGCGTATTCGCACGGTGCCAAAAGTCTCCGCCAGTTGCGAGGCGACGGAGCCTGATGTGCCAACCTCTGGCGCGCCATATGTTGAGCTAAGCGATTTAGAAGAGTGCGCTGCCATTGCGCTAGGCAGCCCTACCCGCTTTGGCAATATGGCCGCGCCGATGAAGTATTTTTTAGATGGCACCTCTGGGCTTTGGCTAAAGGGCGCGCTCATTGGTAAACCCGCATGCGTATTCACCTCTAGCGGCTCCATGCATGGCGGTAATGAAAGCACTTTACTCACAATGATGTTGCCATTGCTGCATCATGGCGCGATGATTTTAGGCATTCCATATTCTGAACCCCAACTAGGTACAACTAAAACAGGTGGCACGCCCTATGGTGCGAGCCATATTGGAGGCGCGATGGATGACCAAGCAATTTCCACCGATGAAAAGCAATTGTGTTTGGCATTGGGTAAACGTTTAGCAGAAACCGCCTTAAAGCTTGCAGCATGAGTTTAGCACTTGAAGCGCAAGACTTTTTATTTAGTACGCATAAAGGTATTTTAAGCACCCATTCAAGCAAGTTTGAAGGTTATCCATTTGGCTCGGTCGCGCCGTTTGTACTTAACTATCAAGGCATGCCCACAATTTTAATCAGTACAATAGCTGAGCATACTAAAAATATTATTCAAAACAGCAAAGTTTCTCTTGTTGTATTTAGCAATGAAGATGACCTGCAAGCCAATGCTCGCCTCACTTTATTAGCGACTGCTGAGCAAACAGATAAGAATAACGAGCTCATGCGCCAACGCTATTTGCGCTATATTCCACAAGCAGCGCAATATTTTGACATGCATGATTTTAACTTTTATACGCTCTATATTACCCACGCGCGCTATATTGCAGGCTTTGGTAAAATGGGCTGGGTCGAAGGTGACGCAATGAAAATCCCTAGCAACCCCCTATTTATTGAAGAGGCTGGGATTTTAGAGCACATGAATGCAGACCATTACCAAAACTTAAAGGCATATTGCCAGCACTATCATCAAACTGAAACAGACTCAGTTGAAATGATTGGCATTGATAGCTTAGGCTTTGATGTTAGAACGGATGTGAATACCATTTTGCGCTTTCACTTTGAAACCCCAATTAGTAATGCGCACGAAGCGCGCATGGCATTAGTGGACATGGCAAAGGCTTGCAGATGACTAAGCCCTTACAACTAGGCGCAACATTAAGTTTAATAGCCCTGATTTTTGTATGTTTGTTATGGGAAACCATATTAGCGCCACTTAAACCAAACGGTTCGTTTTTAGTGCTAAAAACGCTACCACTTTTGCTACCGCTATTTGGCATACTTAAAGGCAAGCGCTACACATATCAGTGGGCGAGCATGTTTATTTTGCTGTATTTTACAGAAGGCTGTGTGCGCGCTTGGTCAGAAAGTGGTATTTCAAGGAATTTAGCACTACTTGAAGTTGTACTTTCGCTGATATTTTTTTTATGTGCCATTTTTTATGCGAAACTCACACGTCAGATATCGCAATAAAGCGTCCATCCTTTATAATAAGCTTATGAGAACACTAATCATTAGCCATACATGAAAATACTCCTTTCGAATGACGATGGCTACTTTGCACCTGGCCTAAACGTCTTAGCAACACATCTTGCAAAAATTGCAGAAATTATCGTCGTCGCGCCAGAGCGTAATAGAAGCGGGGCAAGTAACTCACTTACTTTAGATAGACCTTTGAGTGTTAAAAAAGCCAGTAATGGTTTTTTTTATGTAAACGGTACGCCAACAGATTGTGTACATTTAGCGTTAACTGGCTTAATGGATAGCCCGCCAGACATGGTGATTAGCGGTATCAATGATGGCGCAAATATGGGGGATGACACCATTTACAGCGGCACTGTCGCCGCCGCAATGGAAGGCTACTTGTTGGATATCCCCTCGTTTGCAATTTCAATGTCGCAACACGATGCAACCCATTTTGATACCGCCGCACGCGTAACGGTAGAACTCGTCAAGCATTACCTAAAAACGGGACCATTAAAACCAACACTACTCAATGTAAATGTACCAGATGTTCCATATGATGCGCTTAACGGCAAAGTGATTACCCGCCTAGGAAAACGGCATAAAGCAGAGCCTGCTATAAAGCTTAAAACACCACGCAACGAAACCGTTTATTGGGTGGGGGCTGCTGGACAGCCTTACGATGGTGGCGAAGGTACAGATTTTTATGCCATAGGGCAAAACCAAGTTTCAATTTCGCCTATTCAAGTCGATTTAACCAAGCATAGTCAATTAAATGAACTACAAAACTGGTTAAGTACATGATGATGAATTTAGTTTTATGGCACTAGCACCTCCTAAAAAAATCGGTATTGGCATGACCTCTTTACGCACCCGCGAGCGCATGCTCACGCGCCTGCGCGAGCAAGGTATTAAAGATGAAGTGGTGCTGCATGCAATGGGCGAGATACCACGCCATATTTTTGTAGATGACGCATTATCTACCCGCGCTTACGAAGATGTTTCTTTACCGATTGGCTTTGCGCAGACCATCTCGCAGCCTTACATTGTGGCGCGCATGACGGAAGTTTTACGTAATGGGAATCAACTTGGCAAAGTACTAGAAATTGGCACCGGCTGCGGATACCAAACTGCAGTTTTATCGCGCGTTGCAAAAGAGGTGTTGTCAGTTGAACGCATTCGCCCATTGGTCATGAAAGCGCGCAACCATCTACGCACCCTTAAATGCACCAATGTGAAGTTGGATCATGCCGATGGCAGTATGGGCTTAAATGACTTTGCTCCGTTCGACGGCATTATCGTGACTGCTGCTGCAAGCCACGTTCCGCAAGAGTTGCTGGCTCAGCTTGCTATTGGCGGACGGATGGTGATACCAATTGGTACAAACGAACAAACTTTATATTTAATAGAGCGTAATCAAAACGATTACAAACAAACGAAACTTGAGCCTGTTAAATTTGTACCTTTGTTAGGTGGGACTAGCATATGATACAGCGCATGATGCGTGTTCTCGCTAGCTTCATCATATTGTTTTTAGCATCCTGCGGCAGCAATCCGCCTGCCCCTGTGATTGTGCGATCTCCACAAATAACTAAACCTAAACTACCAGTAGCCAATAAAACAAATGGCGCAACAACGACTAAAGACTGGCGACCCGATAGCTATATTGTAAAAAAGGGTGATACCTTATTTGGAATAGGTTTAGAGTATGGCATCGATTATAAAGAAATTGCGGCCGTAAATAATATCTTGGCACCATACCCAATTCAAATTGGGCAAAAGCTTGATTTAAAAAGTTTTAAAACCAAATCCGTAGCTAGCGATACGCCAGAAAGTAATGTTCCAGAAGAAGATGGTGTGATTGTCTCACCAATTAAAACTGAACCTCCTATTGATGCCAAATCGAGTCAAGACCCGAATAAGCCAATTGTTTCAGCTGTAACTCCAATACTCACTGAACCCAAAGCCATTAGAGAGCCTTACAGCTTAGAAGCGCTCAACAGAACAAACAGCAAGCCAATTGCAGCTAATGCACCTATAGAGCCTACAACGACTGATACTAAACCACCAGATACAAACCTGCCTGATGATGAATCAATTACATGGGCTTGGCCAACACAAGGTAAAGTAAGCGCAAGATTTAATGAGGGAAGCAATAAAGGCATTGATATTGCAGGCACGATGGGGCAAGCAATCAATGCAGCCAGCACTGGTAAAGTGATTTATAGCGGCTCTGATTTGCGCGGCTATGGCAAGTTAGTGATTGTTAAACACAATAAAACCTATTTATCAGTATACGCGCACAATAGTAAAATTTTAGTCAAAGAGGGGCAGGTGGTGAGCGCAGGTCAAAAAATTGCTGAAATGGGCAATACTGATACAAACGCTGTTAAACTGCATTTTGAAATTAGACGCTTGGGCAAATCGGTTGACCCTACAAAGTATCTAAATTAGTATTGAAACCAATAAGAGTTCAAATTAAATCTTAAGGAGATTGATATGGCAGCAACGCCTAAAAAAGATCCAAACAAATATGCAAAGAATGCTAATATAAAAGCTGACACCCTGCAAAAAACTGTACTCTCTGTTGCTGGCATCAGCTTAATGATGATTGGTTTGCTTGGGCTTGCGTTAGAGTTTTTTAAAGAGGATGGTGCACTTGGGAAAACCTGGGATTGGCTATGGGATGATGCTACACATTTAATCGCCATCCCTGCTGTAATTTTTGCACTTTGGCTATTTAATAATTGGATAACTTCTTCAGCAAAAGGTGAAATTAAAAAAGCAGGCAATACGCCAATGTATATCATGATGGCAATTGGTGCTTTTTATTTATATAGATTTATTAGCACTGGCAATATGTGATTGTTTTAGCAAACAAAAAGCCACCAAAACTTTGGCGGCTTTTTGTTTGATATTGCTTTAATGTTGTTTTTTAGCTTCTGCAGCATAATGCTCATGTACGGCTGACATATCCCTCTCGCGGGCCCACTTGATAATCGCATCTAAGCCTGGCGCACCAATTTCACCCACTTGGGTATGAATGCCCGCTTGGTCGCGAATCACCAAAATGCCAGGGATTTGCGCCACCTCAAAATAATCAGATATTTCCGAGTCTGTTTCAGTATTTACCATACCAAACACAATATCAGGGTTTGCATTAGACGCCGCTTCAAATGTTGGCGAAAACGCCACACATGGCTCGCACCATGGCGCCCAAAAATCGACGATCACAAAATTGTTTTTTTCGATGGTTTCTTTAAAATTTTCTTTGGTAAGTGTAACGACAGCCATAATTTTGCCTCAAATTGTGCGAACGAATGATTCTAACAGAGCTTGGCATTTAAGTTAAGTTCCCACTAACTAACTTGACTCTATAAGTCATTAAAGTAGGTGATACCTAATATGTGCAAAACATGCCCTGCAATCTAATATATATAAGGGGCTTAGGCTTGCACTCTAATGAGTTAATCTAGTTGCAGGCGTTTATTTAATGTTAGGATTAAATTGATTTACCCCAAACACTGTTAAAAAACAACTCACCTATTGGTTTTCGTTTTCGCTCCGCGAGTTCACGGGCTTTTAAATCATCTGGCAAGTTGTTGGCATCGCCTTCATAACCGACAGCCAACATGGAAATGGGATTATATTGCACAGGAATCTCAAATGCTTCTCGTGTTTGATCACCATTAAAACCGCCCATTTGGTGTGTGACTAAGCCCATGCTGGTAGCTTGTAAGCAAAAACTTACAGCCGCAGCGCCCGTGTCGTATTGCGCCCATTTGTTAGGCGTTTGGTTATGGCTAAACAATGTATCAACACAAATTAACACCAACACTGGCGCGTATTTTGCCCAAGTTTGGTTACTCGGTACAATACAATCAAAGGCTTGTTGCCATGCGCTTGCATCTTCAAATTTATTCCACACAATAAACCGCCATGGTTGATCGCCAAAACAGCTAGGCGCCCAACGGGCAGCTTCTAACATTGCTGAGATTTGTGTTGGTGTCACAGGTTTGGTTGCGTCAAACGCGCGCGGACTCCAGCGATTAGCAATGATGTCGTGAATAGGGGTTTGGGTAATGGCGGGCTTATGCATAGTTTAAACTTTCATAAAAGGGTAATCGGTATAGCCTTTTTCTGTTCCACCGTAAAAGGTTTTGCTATCTGCTTCATTAAGTGGCGCATCCACTTTAAAGCGTTCAACCAAATCAGGATTCGCTAAAAATGGCACGCCATACGCCACACAATCGGCATGACCGCTGGCAATAGCAGCGTTACCACGTGGTTTGTCATAGCTCAAGTTGGCCATATATTGACCTTTAAACAACTTACGGAATGCATTAAAATCAAATGGGTCTGCAATACCGCCGCCATGTATGCCGCCTTCTACAGCGTGTAAATAGGCCAGATTAAATGGATTAAGCGCCTCTGCCAAAAAGTTAAACAGCGCTTGTGGGTTGCTATCTTTCATATCATTAAAGGGGTTTACTGGCGACAAACGCACACCTACTTTGTCTGCACCAATCACATTCACTACTGCCTTAGTCACTTCTAACAATAAACGCGCCCTATTCTCAAAGCTACCGCCATAATTATCAGTGCGCGTGTTGCTGCCATCACGTAAAAACTGGTCTAACAAGTAGCCATTAGCCGCATGAATTTCTATGCCATCAAACCCTGCTTTTATAGCACATTGGGTAGCATGCACATAATCTTGCACAATCGCTGGCAACTCGCGGGCATCTAGCGCGCGAGGCTGAACGAAATCGATCAAGCCTTTGTAAGTAAATGCTTTGCCTGCTGGCTTAATGGCAGATGGGGCAACGGGTTGCGCGCCATTAGGTAACAAACTTGGGTGGGATATGCGCCCAACATGCCACAATTGAATGACGATTTTTCCGCCCTTAGCATGTACGGCATCGGTGACTTGTTTCCACCCTGCTATTTGTGCATCTGTGTAAATTCCTGGCAAGGCTGGATAACCATGCGCCATGGCAGAAATAGGCGTGGCTTCAGTAATAATTAAGCCAGCAGTGGCACGCTGTGAGTAATATGTTACATTCAGCGCATGCGGCACAGCGCCCTCACCTGATCGGTTACGGGTTAATGGCGCCATGACCATACGATTGTTTAGTGCAATACTGCCTAACGTAACAGGTGAAAATAAATCAGCTTCCATTGCTTACTCCAGTGTTAAATATATGTTTATATCCAAAAACTTATTTTGCTTTAATGCCCTCAATCAGCAAAGTCACTTCGATATCATCCCCTATCGGTGCATCTTTTTTTAAACCCCATCCAAAACCAAAATCAGATGCTTTAAGTACGGTATGAGCCTCGAACCCTGAGCGCTGACCACCCCATGGGTCTGGCCCAAGCCTAACACTTTAAATGGCATGGTGAGTTCTTTGGTGACACCGTGCAGGGTAAATAGTCCAGTAATCATGCCTTCGGTCGCGCTTTTAGCTACAATTTTTTTGCTAACAAAGGTAATTTCATTAAATTTTGCTGCATCTAAATATTCATCTTTTTTAATATGATCATCGCGCTTGGCAAGGCCAGTATTAATACTTAGCAAATTGATTTTGACATTGACGCTAGAGTTGGCTAAGTTCTCACGGTCAATCTGAATCACCCCTGTAATGTCATTTAAACTACCAGAAGTTTTAGCCACCACATGCCGAATACTAAAGTTAGCAAAGCTATGTTTAACATCAATATCGTAAGTTTCAGTCGCCGCCATTGAGAGAGTACTTAGTGTTAACAAGCTTATTGTGATGAGCGTTTTTTTCATAGAGCTTCCATTTCATTTAAAAATTACTGTATAGATTGTATAGGCAAATCAAACCAAAGTAGTTCTGATTCTTGCAAGGCCTGAATGTTAATCAGTTGTTCTTCGTTGATTTTGGCAGCATCACCTGCTTTAAGTTGCTTGTCTTCGAGCAATATTTCACCACTCACTACTTGAACATAGGCGCAGCGGCTTAGTGCTAATGGCAATTTAGCCTGCTTTTGTGGTGTTAAAATAATGGCATAAAGATTTACATCTTGATGAATGGTTATTGAGCCATCATGACCGTTTCGTGACGCAATCAAGCGCCATTGATTTTCTTTTTCATGCCGAGAGAAATGTTTTTCTTCATAACTGGGTATCAAGTTATTCTCTGATGGGGTAATCCAAATTTGAAGCAAATGTACAGGCACATCTTGTGATGCGTTAAATTCGCTGTGGCGAACACCCGTGCCAGCTGTCATGCGCTGTACATCGCCTACACTAATTACAGACCCATTGCCCATGCTATCTTGATGGAGCAAACTACCAGATAAGATGTAGGTCACAATTTCCATATCACGGTGCGGATGCATACCAATCCCTGCGCCACCTGCTACCACATCTTCGTTAATTACTCGCAGGGCAGAATATTGCATATGCGCTGCATCAAAGTATTCTGAGAACGAAAATGAGTGATAGCTATCCAACCAACCAAGATTGGCGTGACCACGTTCTTGTGATTTTCTCAGCTTTATCATATAGTCTTATTCAATCCTATTGAATTAATTTATCATAGTAATACCTCATTAACAGTATTCATAGCGAATTATTTTGCTGATTAAGTTCAAAAATTTTGATTGATATAAAATGAGTTTAAAACTTTCGATTGAAGCCTTAGAGGTGATTGATGCAATTGCGCGCAAAGGCAGCTTCGCCGCGGCAGCAGAGTCCTTATTCCGCGTGCCATCTGCGCTCACTTACACGGTACGCAAATTAGAACAGGATTTAGGCATTACGCTATTTGACCGCAGTGGCCACCGCGCGAGCTTAACCGAGGCAGGCGCAGAGTTGCTAAAAGAAGGTCGCTATCTGTTAGAGGCCGCTCAAACGCTTGAATGTCGCGTAAAGCGTATCGCTACGGGTATTGAAACCGACATTAGCATTGCAATAAGCGATTTATTTAGCACTGAGCCTATTTTCGATATCTTGCAAGCGTTTTATGCACAGCAGTTTGGCACGCGCGTCAAACTATCTCGTGAAGTCTTTGGTGGCAGTTGGGATGCGCTCATTTCTGGGCGAGCTGATATTTCTATTGGCGCGCCAGGTGAGGCGCCACCTGGCGGCGGGATTGCAACCAAACTATTAGGTAATCTTGAATTTGTATTCGCGGTTGCGCCACACCATCCATTAGCGACCAAACTAGAACCTCTATCTCAAGAAGATATTGTCATATATCGAGCCGTAGCTGCTGCTGATAGCTCACGCGATCTGCCGCCACGCACATCGGGTATTTTGTCTGGTCAAGATGTGTTGACCGTGCCTGATATGCAAAGCAAAATAGCTGCGCAAATGGCTGGATTAGGTGTAGGTTACTTACCTGAGAATCTAGCCAAACTAGGCGTACAGCAAAACTTACTCGTCATCAAACAGGTTTTAGAATCAAAACCGCTGGCGTCTAGCTTTTTAGCATGGCATCAGCATCGTAAAACTAGCATGGGTAAATCACAACAATGGCTATTAAAGCGCTTTGAAAAGCTCACGCTTAACCAATTGTTGTTGTAACATGAAACTTTGAATCTAAGTAAAAGGACTTAAGATGTCACAAGATCAATTGCCACACGAATTTGAGCCGCTTAACAAAATTGCGATTAAAGCCATGCTTTGGCTTAATGGATTTGCGCATATTATTATTGGCTTGGCGCTCGCCACCTCTGTCGTTATGTTTACATGGCTGTTTTTTATGGATGTGAAACAAGCTGCATATACACACAATCTTGTACATGGTTTTTTACATGCGCTTGGCACACTGATGTTGTTATGGTCTATTTCTGCGCTAATCTCTGCAGAAATAAGATATTTAACGGGCAGCAAACTTTTAGTCGAAACTTTTATCGAAGTGGTACTCGTTTTGTTTTTACGTAAGTTGATAGTGATGCCAGTACAAGATGCTACCCCCACCATTTCAGAAGTTGGCATGTGGGTTGGCGGCTCGTTCGTTTTAGGTTTAGTGTATGTTATGGTGCGATGGGCAGACCAATTCAATCAACAGAAATAAGCAAATCTTTTACTTAAACAATACTAAAGCGCAAAAAAATATGCAAACCACCATTGATGCCATTATCAAAGCCACAAGCAGTGTCATTTTAGGCAAAGAGCAACAAATTAAATTAAGCCTGACCTGTTTATTGGCAGGCGGTCATTTACTTATAGAAGACTTACCTGGCATGGGTAAAACCACACTTGCCCATACTCTAGCGCAGGTGTTAGGGCTAAGCTTTAGGCGCGCCCAATTTACCAGTGATTTACTACCCGCAGATATTATTGGTGTCTCAGTTTATGATCAGACTGCAGCAAGTTTTCAGTTTCACCCCGGGCCTATTTTTACCCATGTACTATTAGCTGATGAAATTAACCGTGCCACACCTAAAACCCAAAGCGCTTTATTAGAAGCCATGGAAGAATACCAAGTCACTATTGACGGGCATGCGCACTTGCTCCCAAAACCATTTTTTGTCATTGCAACACAAAACCCGAAACATCATATTGGCACATTTCCGTTACCTGAGTCGCAATTAGATCGTTTTTTGATGCGTATTCAAATTGGCTATCCAGATGAAAAGTCAGAACGTGCTTTGCTACAAGATAAAGGCGGTCGTGTATCAGTTAATCTCTTAAAGTCAATTGCAGATGCGGAGACCTTGATTAAACTGCAACAGCAAGCACAATCTATCCATGTGTCTGAGGCACTATTAGATTATCTGCAAGCATTGATTCAATATACACGCACCCATTTTTCAACTGGGCTTTCGCCAAGAGCGGGCCTTGGTTTACGTCAAGCAGCTCAAGCATGGGCAATGTGTGAAGGGCGTGATTTTGTGATTCCAGAAGATGTTCAAGCGGTTTTACCCAGCATTATCACGCACCGCTTACTTGGTGATAATGTGGCACAACAAGTATTAACCCAAGTTAGTATAAGCAAACCGACTTAACCTGCATATGTATGCAAAAAATCTACCCTTGCGCTTTTGGAAGCAGCCTTTTTGGCAGCAATGGGTCAGAGTTGCAAAACCAACAGGTGACTTTGCGTCTCTCACCCCCAGAAAAATTTATATTATCCCAACCCGTTGTGGGCTGTTATATGGCGTGATGCTATTTGCACTTTTAGCAGGGTCGATTAACTACTCCGTAAGTTTAGGTTTTTTTGTGACGTTTTTACTAACGTCATTGGGCAACATTGCCATGCTGCATACTTGGCGCAACCTTGTGCATTTAGATGTGCGTTTACTGAATGCCAAGCCCGTATTTGTTGGTGACCATGCAACTGTTTTAATACAAGTAAGAGAGCCTAAGAATCGTGCACGCTATGCTATAAAAGCTCAATTTATCGATAACTTACTAGATACAGAAGACCTTGCTGCCAATTCAACACAGTCATTTTCTTTACCAATTGTCACGCATAAGCGCGGCTACATGGCTTGCCCACGCATCAGGTTACATACTGAGTTTCCATTAAGTCTATTTCATGCATGGGCATATGTTGAAAGCGCATTTCAATTTGTTGTCTACCCAAAGCCTATTGATTTTGCATGCAAGCCAAATCTTACTGTAGATAATAATTTAGATGTTGCGAACAATTCTAACAAGGGCGATGACGAGTTTGATGGACATAAGGCGTATCAAGTTGGAGATGCATTTAGCAGGGTCGATTGGAAAGCCTCTAGTCGTGGTATAGGACTATTAACCAAACAATACAGTGGCACCGGTCAAAGCACATTATGGCTAGATTGGGATACCACTTTAGGGCTGGATACTGAAGCACGCATCTCACAGTTAAGCTATTGGATAGTGGAAGCGTTTGAAGCGCAACAAACCTATGGCTTGCGTTTGCCTAATCTTACCCTCAACCCAAACAATACTGAAGCGCACTTTCATGAAGCGCTTATTGCGCTTGCTTTGATGTAACGATGAGCATGTCAGTCAAACGCGCACTTTCTTCGCAAAATTTACGGTTTTTACTGTTTACGTTAGCAGTCATTCTTGCCATACATAGCCCCAATATTCCGCTTTGGGTTACCCTTACTAGCATTGGCTTTGGCATTTGGCGCTACTTATTAGACCGTTTTAAATGGCCTATGCCCAATAAATGGACTTTAGTCGCCATTAACTTACTGATTGGATTAAGTCTCTTAATTACTTTTAGGCACCAATTTGGACGTGATGCCAGCTTAAGCTTATTAATTGTGATGTGCTCACTCAAGCTACTTGAAACCAAAACCTTACGTGATTACAAATTGGTTATTATCATTGCTTACTTTTTGGTGGGTATTTTGTTCTTATTTAACCAGAGCATCACGACCTTTCTATTAAGCATTCCACCCCTAGTATTACTCACAGCCACTTTAATCAATATTAGCCTTAAAGAACCTAAGCAGTATCAATTTTTATTAAGCTTATCTGGCAAAATGTTACTGCAAGCGGTACCAGTGATGCTGATTTTATTCGTGCTATTTCCTCGTATACCTGGCCCATTATGGGGCATACCTCAAGATGCCATTAGCGGCATGACAGGATTAGGAGATAGTCTGCAATTTGGCAATATCAGTCGTTTAACAAAAAATAGCGCAATTGCGTTTAGGGTCAAGTTTAAAGAGGCTGTTCCAAACAACCAAAATTTGTATTGGCGCGGCCCTGTGCTGTGGCATCAATATAAGCGTGAATGGCTGATGCCAAGTAAGCAAATTGGAATGCAGCAAGAAACACTTGAAGTACAAGGGCCTTCAATTGCTTATACCATCACCTTAGAGCCGCATAATCGCTTGTGGCTACTGATGTTAGACATGCCTACTAGCATACCAAAAATAGGCAAACTCACGCATGATTATTCTGCGATTTCTAATGACCCAATACGTACTCGCGTTCGTTACGATGCCGTATCAAATATAAATTATCAATTAGGCACGAATCTCGGCGAGCGTGAGCGCATTATGAGCCTACAGATTACAGAAGGCGAAAATCCGCGTACTTTGCAATTGGCAAAATCATGGCAACCATTATCGCCCACCGAAAAAATCAATCAAGCGCTCAGTATGTTTAGAAACGAGCCATTTATATATACACTTTCACCGCCAATATTGGGTGATAATCCACTGGATGATTTTTTGTTTAACACGCGCAAAGGATTTTGTGAGCACTATGCGACGAGCTTTGTATACCTCATGCGCTTGGCAGGCGTACCCGCACGCATCGTCACGGGGTATCAGGGTGGTGAATTTAACCCAAATGGTGGTTATTTAATTGTACGACAATCAGACGCACATGCTTGGACAGAAGTGTGGTTAGAAAATCAAGGCTGGGTGCGCGTTGACCCAACCGCGGCAGTATCACCTGAACGTATTGAACAAGGCATTAGTGAGGCACTTGGCGACTACGACCTGCTACCCATTTTTGCACGTCATGATTACCCACTATTACGAAAAGCATTTTTAAACTTTGACAGTATTAACAATGGCTGGAATCAATGGGTGTTAGGTTATAACGATGAAAAGCAATTTGATTTTTTATCTAATCTCACTGGTAAAAACGTCACTTTGCAAGACATGATTATTTGGATGATGAGCGCAATTGTCTTAGTCATGAGTATTACCAGCTATTTTTTATTTAAAAAAGCTCACTTAATGCGTAACCAGTCACAGAAAATATATCATCAATACCTAGCTAAACTGAGCAAGATTCAACTAAAACCCTATCCCCACGAAGGCGCGCTTGATTTTGCTATTCGCTCGGCGATAGAGCTACCTGCCTTAAGAGATGAGATAATGCAAATTGCGAACCACTACAATACATTGCAATATGACACATTTGAAAAATCTCCTGACAAAAAAATGTTAATCTTGCAAGCGCTACAAAATAGGGTGAATGCTTTTAATGTTAACGTTAAAGATAAAGCACCGACTTGACGATAAATTAAAGCCAAAAACATGAACTTATTAGATATTCATTATATGCAACATGCGATTGCGATTGCTAAAAATGCCGCAAACAACAATGAAGTGCCTGTGGGAGCGGTAATGGTTAAAGATGGCATTATCATAGGTCGCGGTAGCAATGCAACTATAGGCACACATGACCCAACAGCACATGCAGAAATTATTGCGATGCGCGAAGCGGCAGTGGCTATTGGTAATTATCGCTTAGTCGATTGTACTTTATACGTCACGCTTGAACCTTGCGCCATGTGCGCTGGTGCAATACAACATGCGCGCATTGCACGCCTTGTTTATGGCGCGAGCGACCCAAAAACTGGCGCTTGCGGTAGCGTTATTAATTTAATGGCAGAGCCTAAACTCAACCACCATACTGAAGTCACGCATGGATTGTTAGCAGAAGAATGTGGGGCTTTGCTATCTTCATTTTTTAAAGAACGCAGACGTCAAATCTAAATCATACGCTTGCGCGTTTAAGCAGCTAAGATATTGTAAAGTTTATCTTTTAAATGCAATCTTTGTTTTTTTAAAGACTCAAACGCTTCATCCGTAACTGGGATATTTTCTGCTTCAAGTCTTAACACGTCACTATTTACTTTGTGATACTCGTCGAATAGTTTAGAAAAATGATTATCTTCTAGTTTGAGCTGATGAATTTTCTCTTTAAACTCAGGTAATTCATGTGCTAAATCATGATGTATGGCTGACATATTTTTCTCCTAACAAGTTGTTTTGGATTGATAAATTCAATCTACAGCAACATATTAGGGCTTATTTCGTCATATTGATTTGATTAATGTCAAACATTATTAATTAAAAAGCACCAAAAAAAACCCGCCGATGATCTGACCCCTAAAAGTTGGACATTAAGCCTGGGTTAAAAATAAGGACTGATTTCTGTATTGCACAGGACTCAGTCCTTTTAGTTTTGTCTTAATCCTTTCGTGATTGTAATACCAAATATATT